>OBYW01000322.1_pt1 | contig 29069 bp, 35 predicted proteins | sample 1476841 | NCBI WGS metagenome assembly OBYW01 (sample SAMEA2580222, study PRJEB22360) | human gut metagenome | biome: human gut; feature: human-associated habitat; material: faeces | place: Denmark | collected 2008/2010
GCTTGGCGGCATGCAAAGCGTGAGGTGTCCGATGCACGCCGCAAGGAAGCCATAAGAAAGGAGCGTGAAGCCCGTGAAGAATGGAACCGCACCCACCCGGCAAAGACGGTAGTTTATGATGCCTGCGTACAAGCTGCGATAAGTGCCGAGTATTCACGCGGTCGGTACATGGGAGACTAAGACAGAATCAAAATAACAACCGGAGGGGTGAAAAGCCCCTCCACAAAAAAAAGAAACGATATGAGCACGCAAAAGAAGAACCAGTTAAAGGAAATCATGCCCCTTGCATGGCAGTTCGTCAAGAAGAACGGTTTCACGATGGGCGAGGCGTTGAAATGCGCATGGGCGAACATGAAGCTAAAAGTCCGGATGGCTGACGGAATAGTGAAATTCCACTTCCAAAAGGTTGACGGCACGGTACGTGAGGCGTACGGCACACTCAAAGCCACCCTCTTGCCGCCCGTAAACGGCACAGACGGCCGAAAAAAGAGCGACACGGTTCAAGTGTACTACGACACGGAGAAAAGCGCGTGGCGGTCATTTAAGAAAGCGAATTTGGTAAAGGTAGGATGATGAAAGATACAAGTATAAACGACATCAAAGAGCTTGTGTCTTGGCTTATAAACCAAAAAGGCACGAACGTAACGATAATAATTCAGACCGTTGGAAACATCATTAACAGCCACGTTGAAAACGTAAATGTAACGAAGAAATTAAATTATTAATCCGGTGGGGTGGTTTGAATCCACCCTACCATAAAAACAAAAACATCATGGAAACAGTAGCATTAGAGGAAATGACAATCAATGAGATAACGGATATAGCCTTGAAAGTCATTACCGTATTGTCTGAAAAAGCAAATGTAGAAATGAACTTGAAAAACCAAGCATATTATTTCATTCTTTCAAAAGGTTTGCTTTCAGATTTTGGAAGATTTTGCAACGATTTCACCCCTGAAAACACCTCTGAAAAAAAGGTGTAGCGTACTTATGGGAGCATCAAAAAAAATGTGAATAACTTAAATAAAAAAAGACAATGGAAACAGTATCAAAAAAGAACGAGACGGAAACGGAAGAAGTGAACGAATACAAAAAGGAACACGAAAAAGCTTTAAGACGCTTGTACAAAGTAGGGAATGAATCCGAGAAATACAAAACACTCCCTTTGAGTGAAAATACACGTGCGGCCATCTATGTACGGGCTAAGGTTTCGGATGCCGTGAATTTGCTTTTTGAAATACATCAGCTACTTTTCCCAAATTTAGACGATGACAGCGGACAAAGGTCTGTCAACGCAGCCCGTGAGATGGAAAATATTGCAAACGAGTATATTATGGCATCAATCGAGGAAAATTTAGGACTTAATGCGGACGAAATATAGGTACTCCCTTGTTTAATTGTATTTGATAATATTGAAGTCAGGGATTTTAAAGAGATATGATTATGGATAAAGAGTTGATAACGAAAGACAACGTTTCCAATGTAGGCAATATTCAAATAAGCGAAGAAACAAAGGCGCTAATTTCATGCCGTGCAAAATTGAGCGACATATACGAAACGGTTGCTAACGTGATTGGACGCCTTTACGGTGATACGGACATTGACAACGTGTTTGACGGGTTTTCCGATAGCTTCTATGCGTTTGATGAATACCTATTGAATGCAATAATAAAGGCGGTGGAATTAAAATCATTAAGCAGTAGATACAAACTCATGTAACGTGACCACATGACAAGACGATAATAGCGCGTTGGAGCTTCGGCCAACGTTCCTTACAATGATGCCCCGGCAGGTAATTCGGCCTGCCGGGTTGGATTCGCCGCCATTGGGTTGCCATCGCAATGCCGTGGCGGTTTTCCTTTTATGCCGGAAGCCTCAACGCCTTTTTATAAGCCCTTTCATGATGCTTGTCTATGGTTGGAGCATCCAACGATAGAAACGGCCGGAGAACGAAAGGAAACGCCTTGTTATCCCATCCGTCAATGAAGCCGGGGAAACGGTGTGTTTTTGATGCCGGAACGGGCGCAATATTGTGAATGGACAAATTACAATGAAAGCACCTATCTCAAAAACCACAATATAGGTAGTTACGCCTAATTTTGATATAACAAATTAAATATCATTTTATTATATAATACCGTAACCGTAATACCGTAACTAACTGATATTATATTAAAATCTTAATACCATAAATTCATGTGTTACGCCCTATTTTGACATAACATACAGAAAATCAAACAATAATACACCACCGTAACCGTAACATAGTGTGTAATCACTGAAGGCATAACAAACAATGAGATACAAAACAATATCTTTTATAGATGTTCACCAACATTTCTACAATCTTGATGCCTTTACCAGGAGAAATAAACACGTATGTCAAAGGAAATGCTTATATTTGTATCTATCCCCTATTTTCTTATGGTTGCTTATTTTTTAAAAGGACGAACTTTGACCATATTTGTACCACAATTTTACAACCAACTAATAATCAGTCATAGTTATACTTTGCATCGATGGCTTGTAAACAGCCATAAGCAACCATAACCATTTAGAATAAAGTCGCTGAAATCCAGCGACTTTTATTTTTATACCCATTCCTGTCAATTCTGACAGACTACCGATTTTCAGCATCTTTTTGTACCATAATTCTACCGCCGAACAAATAAGCGAGCTCCTCGCACTCATCATAGCGACATCTTAGGCACGATGTGAGACGCTATGAGAATGAGCGAAACCGCTATAGAAGACACAGCGTGAGACGCTGTGAGAAATTGTGAGACGCGTTGAGACGAAATCGACGAAATTAAAGGCGACCAATATATGGAGGTACAGAGAAAATGCCAGTGGTGCGGCAAACCATTTATAGCACACACGATGGTAACACGGTTTTGCAGCAAATCGTGTACAGAAAAAGCGTATAAAGACAGGAAGCGCAAGCAGAAATTGCAGGAGTACGAAATGAGGCAAAGCGAGCAACCGATGCAGGAAGTCGGCATTGTGGGAGGCAAACCGTTCCTCTCCCCTGCCGAAGCCGCTACCCTTTTAGGCATCAGTCGTGCCACCATCTACCGACACATGGCTGCCGGTATCATTCGGGCGTTGCAACTTCGCGGGCGTACCATCATACGCAAATCCGACATTGAAAAGATGTTCGACAATGCGCCCGACTACAAGAAACGCAGCTATGGACGAAAACAGACCGTCCTCTACTACACCACGAATGAGATTCTGGAGAAATACCAAATCCAAAAGAAAACCCTATATCGTCGCTGCAAACTATACAACATCCCAAAGGTTGAAGAAGGTAACCGTGTGTTCTACAACCGCACCCTTATAGACAAGTATTTTGCCGACCTTACCGAAGAAATCAATCCGGACTGTTATTATACCCCGGAGCAGGTCATGGAAAAATACGCTATGAGCCGTAATGCCGTTGTCACCTTTGCCCTGCGGCACAACATTCCCCGAATCAACCGCCACCACGAGGTGTATTATTCCCGTGCCCATATAGATGCTATCAAAGAAAAGCAGGACAAGCTGAATCCCAACTATTATACCTATTCGGAAATCACCAAGGAATACGGGCTTACCAAGATAAACATCAGCTATTATGTCAACAAATACGATATAACGAGGTTCAAACAAGGAAGCCGGACTATGGTATTGCGCACCGAATTTGACAAGGTATATCGTGAGCACCGGGACGGTACATATACACCCCAAAAGCGCGAAAGCAAATCCGGTCAGCAGGTACCGAAAGAGCCTTTTACAATTCCCGACGGCTACTATTCGTCAGAACAGATTGCAGTCACATATCAGATGACCAAGAAAACCATTTGTAGGCTGTGCCGTGAAAACGACATCCCGAAAATCAGTCACGGAGGGTTCAATTATTACGAACAGTTGGCAGTAAACCGTTTCTTCGCCAAATACAAAGCGGCTGACAATATCAAAGAATGGATTGGCGCAGAACAGATGGAAGCAATATACGGTATGAGCAAAGATGCCAGATGCTCGTTTGTACATCGCCACAAAATCCCCTCTCGTGTAGTTTACGGCAAAGTCCAATACTCCAAAAACCATATCGACATTATCAAGAACGGCGGTTTCGACCAACGCGAAAAGTATTACAGTGTGGCAGAAGTCATGGAAAAGTATGGATTGCGAAGAGATGATGTCTATAACTATGCTCGCTATAACAACATCCGAAAGATGCACCACGGCAAATCCATGTTATTATTGAAAGAGGATGTTGATAAAGTTATGGCTGAAAAATCCGTCACCTGAGAATTATTTGATGCAGACAGGAAAATTATGTCTAAGGATTACAGGTCTGCATTGAACCATTTTATTGGTTTGCAGCAAATTATTAATAACAACAAAATATATTAGAGTATGCACGAATGTAAAACTGTAACATTGAGGACAAGACCTCTAAAGAACAAAATGCTGTCGTTCTATCTGGATTATTATCCGGGGTATCGAGACAAGGAAACGATGAAAGTAATCCGTCACGAGTCGCTTGGCATCTATATCTATGCCAATCCGAAGAACAAACGTGAGCAGAATTTCAACGATGTAATGACAGAGAAAGCCGAAGCTATCCGCTGCCGTAGGTTTGAATCTGTTGTAAATGAACGCTATGACTTCTTTGACAAGTACAAGCTAAAAGGCGATTTCTTGGAGTACTATCGCAGTCAACTTCGCAAACACGACCAGAAATGGGAGTTCGTCTATCTCCATTTTAAGAACTTCGTACACGGCAAATGCACCTTTGAAGAGATTGACATCGACCTGTGCAACAAGTTTCGGGAATACCTTCTGAACGTAAAGAAACTCAGACGCAATGGACGTATCTCACAAAACTCCGCATCGGGATACTGGTCTACTTTCAGAGGGTTCTTGAAAATACTGTATCGCAACGGACTGATTAAGACAAATGTCAATGATTTCTTGGATAAGATTGGCACAGAAGATGTTGTCAAAGACTATCTGTCTGTGGAAGAACTGTATAAACTAGCTGAGACACCTTGCAAGAAACCCATTCTAAAAACGGCCTCGTTATTCTCTTGTATGACCAGCTTGCGTATCAGCGATATTCTTGCCCTACGCTGGGAAGACATAGTGGACTACTCAGCCGGAGGGAAATGTGTGCATATCATCACACAGAAAAACAAAGCGGAAGACATCATTCCTATCAGCGATGAGGCATTGGAACTGATAGGTTACAGTCGCGAAAGTACGTATTTTTTATAAGTGATTGAGAATGAGATAAGTTTTTATCTCATAAAAAGAAGAGGTTACGAATTAGAAATAAACAGAATGTAGCATCCTGCTGTGATTTGCATAACCATCCAAAGAACTCTTTCGGTTGCAAAGGTACGATATTTAATCGGGGATAAAGAATGTTTTAAGATTTTTTATCCTCGATTTTTTGCTTGGATAAATCTATTTTTATTAAACCATATTCTTCTCTATTCTTTGCTATTTCCATTTCAATCCATTCAAACTTATGTGGCAATGGTTCCTGTTTTTTGAATGGTCTATTTCGTTTGCATATTCTCATCCTTTCGTGTGTTTTGTATAAAAGTCAGCCGTCGTCGCAGAAAGACAGTCCTCGTACCTCAGACTAACTTCCTCCGACTATGGCACGGCAAGAAAAATCCTTGGCGGTATGCCTTGAAATACTTCAAGACTATACAGCCAAGGACTTTTCTTTGTTTGCCGTGCTGACAACGGCTGACTTTTATTGCCACAACTCGCAGTTCCATTTTTATCGCACAATCCAATCGACATGAAACAGTGGCACGCCACCCTTTCATGTCTCAGTAGTACGGCATGAGGAAAAGTGTTTCTTTTTGTCGGTTGCAGGCTAACCGATCAAAATAAACACCATTCCTTGATTTGCCGTACAATTTTGTTTGCATACTCCACCACAAGAAAGAAGTCATTGATGTAAACCCCAACGACCACTTTCATGCTTGGCTGCACAGCCTTGGAGAAAACCCGATGCAAGAAGCATGGACAAGCCATACTCTTCTTTCACCGGAATTTCTCTGAAGGCTGTGCCATTCTTGTATGCGATTTCCATTTTCCTAAAAACATTTGCAAGACAGTAATTGTATCCATTTCTCAGAAATGGGTATGCGATAATCGTACAGTCCAAAAACTTCCGTGAAGTTTCTATTTTCATTTGCCGCTCTGATTTTCTTTCCTCCACAAGGTCTTTCCTTTTGGCATCAACCGTTATCGTGCAGGTGCAAAGGTATGGCAGCGGGCTTTGGAAATAAAAGGTCGAGCCTTCGGTTTTCGAAAAAATCTCCACACCGTTGGGTAGTATTTTTCGATAAAACCTTGTATTTCCAGCCTCGCCGCCCTTGAAAGGCACCTGAAACGAAACGACCGATGCGACAGGAAGACGCAAAAAAAATGTCGGAAAAGGGAGCGACAAAAAGGTGAAGAAACGAGAACTTCCCTTCAGTTCCTGGAACCGCAAATAAATTTAATTCAAGGCTATATGACAACAAACATCAACATAACACAGACTTGGTGGAGATTACTCTCCGCAGTCGGCTCAACCCTCATCACTTTGGTGGCTTGGTTGGGATATATGGCTCTCTGCATGGTCGGTGAAGTCATATTGGGAATTGTGAAGTTCATCTTCGGCATCATCATTTCCATTCTTTCTATGGTGGTACTGATTGGGACATTCATTTGGTTATTGACACTTTAAGCATACAAGAATATGGGAACAAAAAGACATTCAAAGACAGCATCACAGCAGTGCAGATATTATGAGGTGGACAACATCTTTGAGTATATGGTGGACACATACATCAATGGTAACATCACATCATTCATGGACATCTACAGAGAGTTGAACAAGGACGCAAGACGTGATTTCGTGGACTTCATCTTCAACGAGGTGAACCCGAAATATACGATTGAGCTAATCAAGCAAACCATTTAATGAGCAAGCGATATGAACAGAAGCATTGAAGCGATACCTACATGGGCACTCTGCTACATCATCAATGGCGATGCAAGCGGACTGACTGACGAGGAAATCCGTATGGTGGACGAAGCCATACGCAAGAACAATATTGAGATAGTAAGTCCAAGATACAACGAGGACATGTGCACAGAACCTTACTTCAGCCGTTATCCGTTTTTCGGACTGCCTACAGAAGTTGAGGACTGCGACATCATCTATCACGAGTAACAACCCCTTTAACAACATCAGATATGAACACTACAGAATATTTCAAGAGAACCATACAAGCCTATTTGGAGGAGCGAGCAATGGAGGACGAACTCTTTGCAGCCAAGTATGACAACCCCGACAAGAATATAGACGATTGCGTCACCTATATCCTTAATTGGGTACAGAAGAGCGGTTGCAACGGCTTTTGCGATGACGAGATATATGGGCAAGCCATCCACTACTACGAGGAGAAGGACATCGAGGTCGGCAAACCTCTGAACTGCCAAGTGTCTGTTAACCATCACATCGAACTCACAGAGGAGGAGAAGGCACAGGCAAGACAGGAAGCCATCCGCCAATATCAGCAAGAGCAGATGAACAAGATGCGTAACAGAGATACCGCCAAGCGCACCTCACAAAGAACGGAAACAGAAGTACACCAACCATCATTATTCGACACGTTATGAAACCAAGAACGAAATATCAGAAGCAAGTCGTAACCTCAAACAAGGGGTTACGACCTATCAAGGGAGCGCAAATGCAATGGGCATTCCGTGAATGTCTTGACCACTATGCCTTTCAGTTGAAGCACGGACAGACCACCTGCATGGACTGCGGACACACTTGGACTACGGACGAGGATGCGGACAAATGTGTCTGCCCGAAGTGTAAGGCAAAGTTGGAAGTGCAGCGTACCAAGCGACAGAAGGCAATGTCTTCTACCTATTTCAGTGTACTCACTGAGCGCAAGGGACTGCAACTTATGCGAGCATTTCAGATGAAAGCCTATTACCGCAAGGGACAAAAGGCAGAAATCAATTGTTGGGAGGTGGCACGTTATTGGATGAACGAAAAAGGCAAGGTGGAGGTTATGGCACGCAAGCGCACAATGGGTATCTATATGGACACGTTCTGCTACGACTCCGACATTGAACTGCGCAGGGACAACACCACCTATCAGCATATTGCTTCATTTCCGGTCTGCCCCGATATGAAAGTCATTCCTCAGATATGGCGCAACGGCTTTGACGGAGCGTTTCACGGCATCGAACCGCTTACATTGTTCAAGGCGATGCTGACAGACCACCGCATCGAAACGATGATGAAACAATGCCGTTACGGACACGTCCGCCACTTCATAGACCACCCACGGCACTTGGAAACTTGTTGGAATGCCTACAAGATAGCCAACCGCAACCATTACCTTATTACAGACATCGGCAAATGGGCGGACAACATCTGTATGTTGGTAGAAATGGGCAAAGACATCAGAAGTCCACATTACATTTGCCCCGACAATCTTGAAGCCGAGCACGACAGAATATCCGAGAAAATCAGAGCAAAGAAAGAAAAGGAGCGTACCGAGGAGGAGATACGCAAGGCATTGAAGAACGAGGACAAGTTCAAGGAAATGAAGAGCCGTTTCTTCGGTTTGATGTTCACGGACGGCAATATCGTGGTGAGAATGCTTGAAAGCGTCAGGGAGCACGTTCTTGAGGGCAAGGCGATGCACCATTGCGTAGGCAGCGGTACAAACTACTCACTCAATCCCGACTGCATCATCTTCTCTGCAAGAATAGCCGAACAAAGGGTTGAGACCGTGGAGTTTTCACTCGAACAGATGAAAGTCGTACAATGCCACGGACTACAGAACAAGGACACCGAACACCATGCAGACATCATCAACTTGGTGAACAGCAATGCAAGACTTATAGAGCAGCGTATGGTTGCAACGACATGAAATCCATAAGGGCGGAGCGATGAAAATTCGTTCCGCCACTTTCTTCATGAGCCGAGGAGCGGAAAGAAAGTGGCAAAGAACCGTTTTTTCCTTATCTGCGATGCTTGCAGAATAACAAAGGACAGCCCAAATCAAAAGGACTGTCCTTTATTCATAAATCGTTTTTTCTGTTCCTTGGGAGATAGTCCCATCTGGCGATTGACACTTTTGCTTACTAATGCGGCATGATGCCGTCCTATGGATTCAGTGGCAAGCTGAGATTTTAGCCGTAGTCTTTCTTTTTCATTGGCGTACTCTTAATTTATTGTCAGAGGCGATACGACTTGAGACCTTCATCGAATGCAGCCTTGATTTCGGCTGCATAGGCATTGAAGTGTTCGTTGATGATGTTATCCACATAACTTGCAATGGAAATCTTTCCCTTGCCTACGATACTGACAAATTTAGTCACACGCTCATGAATGTCCTCGCTGATGCCAACATGTCTGCCATATCTTGCGGTAAAACCTGCATTTGCCATGAACTTACCGACATACTGCTCAGCACGCTCTTTCTCCATTCTGTCGATTGGCTCAAATTCACCCACATCATAATTCTCATATGCTGCATCTTCATCAAAACACTCCTCCTTGTCGGAAATAGTTGACGATGTACGGTCTTGAAATGTCTCTTCAAGACAAGCGTCAATCTGTTTTCCAGCTTCCACCATTGTCTCTTCATAATTTCTCATGAAAGCCTCATACAACTCCTTGGCATCTGTCGAAGTGAGTTGTCCTTTACCACAGTTTTTTGTTTTGTCTGCCATAATCATTTTTTAATTGTTATACAAATTCTCTGCTATTGAAATACTTGTTGACTATTGAAAATCTGACTTCAACAGTTTTTGTCAGATACCTGACATATGCAATTCCATCAACGCATCTATTTTGCGTTTAATAATCTTTGAGCGTTCTGCGATTTCAGCTTGTAGCTTTTCGCTGTCCATTTCCGAGAATGTTTTGTCCACATGTGCAAATCTATCCTTTGTTGCATTGTTCTCTTCTGTTCTTTCCATAATTCTCCTTATTAAATTGTTATACAAAGTCGAGGATATTGAAGTCCTCTATACTGTCTGGCACCTTAAACTCTTTCTTTGGCTTGGAAATCTCTACAATCTTGTGAGTTTGCAAGTAGAAGGTGACGTAATCATGGATGTTCTTCTTGCACTCCTCGCTGTTCTCCATGAATTTCTCATAGAATTGGTTGCCATCCATCTCATGGAAAACCTTGCCTGCATGTCTTTTCTCCTTGTCCGTTGCTTTCGGTGCCTTGACGGTATTCACAGCTGCGTCAATGTCCTCAAAACTTGACCCTTTGGCTTGTGGCACATCGGCATCTCCCTCATTATCAGAATATTTCACACCAATATCTTCTATGCGAACATTCGTAAACACATCATCAAGCTGTTCGTCAGAAATCCGTGCCGTACTCTTTGGAGAATCGTCAAATGTCACGTCATTATCCGATACGGACATGGATTCTGTTTGTTTTTGTTCCGTTTCTTCTTTCTTCCGCAGTTGGGACACTTTGAAAAGACTTTTGCCTACAAGTGCCATCGGGTCGATAGGCGGTTTTTTCTCCTTTTCCTTGTCGTTCGCAACTTCAAGGAGCAACTTGTTGTAAAAATAGATAGTCCAAACATTGAATGCAGCCAAGACTATCAAGAATATAGTTTCCATTGTCATGCTTGTTCCTTTTTGTTACATATTCCAATCGTCAATCTCTTTTCTCAGCAAGCCGTTGATTTCTTCTTGGTTCTCTTCAAGATGTCTCTCAAGAATAAGGTCGATGTAACCACCGACTGTCAACTCATGCTTTGCGAGCACACTGACTATTCTTGAAATTCTCCTGTGTATCTCACGACTGATATAAACGCATTGACGAGTCTTTATCTCGTTTCGCTTGAAGAATGCCGAATCGTAACTTTCCGAAGAAGCCTTGGGAGGCTTGCGTGAAATTGGCGACTTATCGGTCTGCGAGCATTTGGACTTCCAGCCAACCTCTTCTTTCTCTTCGGTATCTTTCACTTGGGATTGGGAAGCTCCGTCAAGAATGGATGCCGTTGTCGTGCCAATCTTGCTCTTGCCAATAGAGGCAATGAGCAGATTTTCATCTATTGCGTCAGTGTTGATTTTTCTGCTTACCATAGGCTCATGTCTTTATGATTTCACAAATCTCGTCGGACAACTCCTTGATGCCACTCCCTCGCAACAGGTTTGGGTCTGATGGAAAGATGGTGGAACGGAACACTGCCTTTCTGTTCTCCGACAGCTCTCTTCTGAAACGTTTGCTGTCTGGCAGTCGTGTGTTGAGAACCGAATAGTCGAGAGACTTGAACATACCTTCATATACATCATACAAACTCGTGCGTTCTCGTTTGTCAACCATTGTCCAAAAGAAAGCAAGTTTCTTGGTGACCGACCAACCCTGTGTCAAAAAGTTGTCGTGGAACAACTGCATGAAGCTCATTGCGCTTTCTACAACAAAGCGGTCTGCGCTGACGGGTACAAAGATGTAATCCATCTGAGACAAGGTCTTCATGACGCCCTCACTTTTGATAGTCCCAGGCATGTCAAAGAAGATGAAGTCAAGTTTAACCTCTGTTTCATTCAACACTGTCTCTGCGTCGTCAAGCGCATTGACAGCATTGCTTCTCGTTACGCTGAAGGACTTCTTGCCCAGCTTTTTGAAATGCTCACAGGCTTGCGCCTTGAAATAGTCGCTGCTTTTGATGAGTTCCAGTTCCTCGTCTCGCAGGTCTGCAAGGTTGTATTGTGGCTCGTCACAGTCTATGACCGCCACATTGTAACCCTTGACATTGTGAAAGTAGTTGGCTACAAGAGCCGTGATGGTGGACTTTCCTATTCCGCCTTTCTGTGTTGCGAACGCAACAAATCTTGTCTTACTCATATCGTTAACTTTTTAAATTGTTGATTACTCGTTTCTATGATTTCCTGCCAATTCAAAGATATGAACACTTTGATGTCCATGTCTATCGGTCATTGCTCCATTATGGAGACCTTGAACTGTTGCAATGCTTCATCATTTCCATACGACAGTACGACAGTGAATCAGTAAGTCTGTACGTCAGTGGAGCATCATGGATGCAAAGAGACGCTGCAATAGTGACAGACTTATTCGTTGCTGCAAATGCTTGTTTCATCATATTTTCAAATCATTGGTTCAATGTTTGGCTGCAAAATAACAACGAAATTTCCGAAAAACAATGGTTTTCAAATCCTGTGGCAGCATGTTGCCGATAGTTGCAGTGGTTGTCTGGGGTAGCATTGTTACAAGGGCGCATTTTTAGCCGTAATTTTGCACCCGAAAGGCAAAGCAATGGATAGCGCATCCATATCGTTCCGACAAGAACAAGGCTTGATGCTCCGCAAAGGACAGGATTTCCCGAACAGCTTCCATTCGGGATGGGATAGCTTCTTACGAAGGCTAACTTCAATCCACCCTAAGCGGATTTTTATGTCCTCAAAGACATAGCAAGGTATGTTTTGAGTTACTCAAAACCTTTGGAGTTACTCTCCAAAGACCTTGCCCTGCCGGGTTGGTAGCCTCTCCGAAGTCGGGCTCCCCATGTTCCAATCTGACGATAGTTAGCACTGTTCCATCATTGCCGTATGTTCCTCTTAATCCATTTTATATGAACACAGAAAGAAAACGAGGGGGACGAATCCCCAAGCTGAACCCGAAGTCGCACCATGTGATGTTTCGGTTCGACGATGACGAGTGGATGAAATTCCTCGTCATGTATGAGCAGACTGATGTGAAGGCGAAGGCTGTCTTTGCCAAGGCACGCATCTTCGGCGAACCGTTCAAGGTGTTGCGAGAGGACAAGACGCTGGTGGAATACTACACCAAGCTTTCTTCTTTTCACTCGCAGTACCGAATGATTGGCAACAACTACAACCAGGTTGTCAAGGAACTCCGTTGTCATTTCTCAGAGAAAAAGGCGATGGCTTTGCTCTACAAGCTGGAGAACTGCACCAGGGAACTGGTCTCTCTTACCCGTGAGATTGTTGAACTAACCCGTAAGTTTGAGGAAAGATGGTCGCAAAGATAAGTTTCGGAAGTTCATTGTATGGCGCACTGGCATACAATGGTGAGAAGATTAACAAGGAAGAGGGAAAGCTCTTGGCAACGAACAAGATCTTCGATGATTGTTCGGGAAAGACAAGCATCACCAATGCCTTGCGTGATTTCCAGCGATACCTTTCTCCGCACATCAGAACAGAAAAGCCTGTCGTGCATATCTCCCTGAATCCGCATCCTGATGATGTGCTGACGGATATGGAGATGGAGAATATTGCACGGGAATACTTGGAGCGCATGGGATATGGCAACCAGTCATATATGGTTTACAAGCATGAGGACATTGACCGTCACCACATGCACATCGTGACCATCCGGGTGGATGAGAACGGCAAATGCTTGGACAGTCGATATAATTACCACAGGAGCAAGGCTATCACCCGTGACTTGGAGGAGATGTACAATCTCCACAAGGCAGACCGCAAGCAACGCCAGGCAGACAATCCACTCCGTAAGGTGGATGTAAGCCAAGGCAATGTGAAGAAGCAGGTTGCCAACACCGTGAAATCACTCTGCGCCACCTACAGGTTCCAGTCCTTGGGCGAGTACCGTGCACTTCTTTCATTATATAATATATCCTTGGAGGAGGTCAGAGGCGAAGTTGGCGGTCGTGAGTATCATGGTTTTGTCTATTCTGCCACGGACGGACAGGGAAATAAGGTTGGAAATCCTTTCAAGGCTTCCAAGATTGACAGGTCTGTCGGTGCGGAGACGAGAGAAAAGCGGTTCGCTTATTCTGCCAAGAAGTTTAAGGAGGACAAGAAACTCTCCGAGATGACCAAACATAGCGTGGAAGCAGTCTTGAAGCAGACATACCATAAGGATAAGTTCGTTGAGTTGCTGAAAGCAAAGGGTATTGATGTTGTTTTCCGCCATACAGCTGACGGCCGTATCTACGGAGCAACATTAATTGACCACCGCACCCAAAGCGTGTTCAATGGTTCAAGGCTTGGAACGAATCTTTCTGCCAATGCCTTGCAGGAGCACTTCACCTTGCCTTACGAGAACGAACATCCGATACCGCTTACCATCCCGAAGGAAGATGGCACAATCTCGGAACAAGAGTTTCATGGTTCTGGCTTGTTCGATGAATATGGAAGTGGTCTTGGGCTCATGGCAGGAGGAGGTTCTTCCAACGAGGCACGGGAAGCAGCATTCGACAGAGAACTACGCAGAAAGAAAAAGAAGCGCAAAGGGCGAAGCCTTTAGTTGTATCATCAAGGTTGGCTTTCTTGAACAATGGAGAAAGCCAGCTTTATGTAAAATCAAAGTATAACTTCAAAATAGAAAAACAATGGCACAAGAAGATGATTTGAGAGCATTGGGAAAAATTATGGATTTTCTCCGTGCCGTGAGTATCATACTCGCAATTATGAATGTGTATTGGTATTGCTATGAGGCAATGCACATGTGGGGAGTGACAATCGGGGTTGTTGACAGAATCCTTATCAACTTCAACCGTACAGGTGGAAAATATTTTATATCGCAGTGACACTGTTTGTTTATGAAAAATATAATTGGTTAACTAAATCTCCAATATCACAGGATAGTGATCCCCACCCTTCATATGATATCCTCGTACACATGTTTTTAGCTGTAATCTGCTATCGATAAGGAAATAATCTAATTCTCGACCTGAAATATGTGTTGGCATACCACAACAGGCAAAATAAGCACTATTTCCCGGCCTACTTCTGGTACCTGTGGTCATTATTCTTAAATTATCTGATAATTCGCTTGGCGTTGAATTCATATCTCCGCCAATGATGAAAGGAGATACTGCATGGCGTACTAAATCTCTTATATCTCCTACAGCACCAGACCCAGATTCGCAATGAAGGGTATAAATGTTACATCCATTATAATTTAAACAAATTGCGGATCGGCCTGTTCCTGATATCAGATAATGTATTGATGCTACAAAATTCAAATCCGCAATGATACAAGTATTACATCTCTGATTATAAGCACCTGCATGTTCTACCACAACATAGTGGTATCTACCACTATGTTGTGCAGGCAGTATGAATTGACCACATTCTTGTATCATAACAACATTACATTGTTCTATTGTTAATAGATGATTCAATATATTTAATTTAATAGCATCATTAAGAGGATTTCCTTGGGAATTCCATGTACAAATTTTCATATGGCTATTTTTAGATGTTTGATGCATTTATTATGTTTTCATAATAATTGTTATCAAATTTGAACGGGACTTTATCCATCCCGTTCTATATGTTTATACTCTATTTACTGCTTTCTGTATTTATAGGCTCGATACATGATGCCATTATATCCATCAGTTTAGACAGACCTTCGGTCTGCGGCTGCTGGCTGGCAGAAACATGTATCTGGTATTTTGCCGTTTGGTTGGTCATGCGGGTGTTCTCGCGGGCGGTTGTGACTTTGCCGCTGATTTCCGCATTTATAAACCAATGTTTTGCAGAAGCTTTTGTCTCTACTTCTGCGTTGGTAGTGCTTTTTACGTTTGATGTATCGGTAACCTCCATCTGGAAATCGACATCCACGCGATCTATGAGCAGGGAAGGAATAGGCACCAATCCTATAAACGGAGCCTTGACACTTTGTGACATTGTTGTCATTTTTCCATCCTGCTGTATCGGTCTTTTAATATCGAATTCCAATACACGAGCTGTTTTACCGTCTTCATCAAAAGCAATTTTCTGGTAGAAATTCCATGCTGTCGCTGCCAATTCCTGTTGAGCTTCGGCTGCTGCAATAAGCGGTGCTGCAATCAGTTCCCGCATGGGAAGCCCCTTAAAATTGTCAGTCACATTCGGATCTCCAAGTACAGGGGATGTACCGTTATTTTTAGTCTCTTCCAATGCAGCGGAAATAATTTCTTTCGCCTGTCCGCTTACATTTTCATTCAAGTTTTCCGCATTTTCTTGTTGCCCTTGGTTCTTTATTTCTTCTGCCATAACATTTGAATTTTAAAATTGTTAGATATTTTTTACAAAATCGTCAATAATTCGGGAAATGCTCTCCGGAGTCTCCTGAACCTTAAAATTGACGCAAACCTCCATGACATCATCCGCATCCGGTTTTATGTTGCTCATCTGCATCTGGAGATTGGCTCTTTGTGGGCTGGATAACAATAAGTTGTTTTCTGGAATCTGTGATTCCACGCTTCCGACCTTCGCCTTGAACTTTATCTGCACATTATCCATCGCAAGATAATGATGGGATATCAAAGCTATAAGTGGAATATCAATAGTCTTGTCTCCAACCATGATTTTTTTCGATTGGAACGTATTTGCGTTATTTGCATTTGTTCCTTCAAAAAGTCTGGTCAGATTTTGTATCTGATGATTCTGCAATGTATCTTGTGCACAGTTTACGGCGTATTGCAAACCATTCATAATATCAGAGAATGAATTGGTTTGAACACTGTCCGGCTCATCGTCATTATTTTTCTTGTCTCTGTGAAAAAGTCCCATGTTTTTAATTTAATTACTTGATTTGTTGCCTTTAATGAGCACCAATCTTGACAATGTCCGGCTTACAGCTTCCATATTTACACTGGAGTCTATATTATTATTAACAATGCCTTGATGCCAAAACCTATATGGTGGATTCTCCGTGTGTTCCAGCACGTCCTCCTTTTTTTATTGGGGTTATACTTCGTTTTATGTTCGTTGCGGACGGAACTTTTCCGCCCGCAACGGCTTACTGCTTCCTCAGGGTAGGCAATGCTCCGTTAAATTTGTAACGCCACTTTGAGCCTACGTTCTGCAAGGCGCGGTTCATGGCATCAACGGCTTTCTGCCAAGTAACGTCAGTGCCGTCCACCTTCGTGGCTTTGGTGCTTTTCGTATTGTTGCCGATGCCTTGTTCATGATTGTTCTTCCAATAGCAGACGGTCAGGTAGGTGTAGTTATCTCCCAAAAAGCCGCCGATATGTACATAGCCAGTGCTACTACCCGTACTGGTTACGTTGCCCGTGGCATAGCAGGCATGAACGCCGTTTCCTCCGTTGAATCCCACCAGACCGCCGCCAGAGATATTATTTACGGGGGCTATTTCTATGATCACGTTGCCCGTGGCATAGCAAGCGGTCAGGGTGCCACCCCCATTCGTCTGACCTACCACGCCGCCGACATAGACCGTTCCCTTCACTGTGGTCGAGGAGCTGCATCCGGTGATGGAACCTTCCCATTGAGCACCCACTACACCGCCGACGTACACCGTGCCGCTGACGCTGCCAGACACCGAGCAGTTTTCAATGGTACCATCGCTAAATCCTGCCACGCCGCCGGCAAAGCCCGAACTGCAATTGCTTGTTATCTGTACGTCCTCCATCACCACGTTCTTCACCGTAGCAGCTTTACCAAGACAGCCGAACAGACCCGCATGTTCGTCATTTGTCGTAACGGTCAGCCTCGTGATGGAATGGCCGCCGCCGTCGAAGGTGCCGGTGTATGAGTTGTGGAAGCTTGTGCCTATCGGCGTCCAGTCTTTGCCTGTGAGGTCAATGTCTGTGTCGAGGGTAATGTTAATGTCGCTCTTACCTCCGTTCACTAATTCGGCTACATTCATCAGGCCATCGGCGGAGGTCACGGTGTAGGTGCCGTCGCTCTCTATGGTATAGCCCAGGTCTTTTGCCGCAGCGAGGGAGACGGTGTAGGTATATTCACCGCCCGCCTGCCAGTCGGTAGCATTCTTCATCTTATAAACGAAGGTCTTGCCGTTAGTGAAGGTGCAGGTGATAAAGGTCGTGCCAGCTGCCACACTTTGCGGGGCGACGATGGCGGTGTAAGTGTTGCTACCCTTGTCATACGGGACGATTATATCCGGGTTGTCGCCTTCGGTGGAGAGTCCCGTCATCTGCACGGATGCCAGCCCCTCGGTGTAGTCCGTCAGAACGATGGTCACTCGCGCCGTGCGGTGGGTGAAGCGAAGCGTGGGGCTACCGTAAGTCACCGTCTGTCCGTCGGCTACGATGAGGTCGCTGCCCTCAAAGTCCTTCTGGGCACTTTGGTTGGCTTTTACCTTTACCGCAGGTGGGGTTGTCTCGCCAGCGGTGTAGGGCCACCACGCTGTGACGGTGATGTTGTTGTGGTTGGTCCAGTAGTGCGGGTCGGTGGAAGTCAGCGTGGCGCTGGTGGGGGCGGCGGTGGAGGGCGTCACGTTGTACGTCTTCACCATGCCGTCCATCAGAACTGCCACACTTTGCACACCCGTCCAATTGCCGTCCGCTGGGGCACGGGTGGCGGCGATGGCTGTCGCGGCGGGATTCAGCCCCGTGGCGGTGAAGACGATGGGTGTGCCTTCCGCCCCTTCTGGTAGGAAGCCCGCTTCGTCCTGTGTGCAGGCGGCGAGTGAGAGGGCGAGCGCTGCAAGTGCAAAAAATCTTATCCTCATAATATCTGTTATTTTATTACTCTGGTTTTTTCCGTTGCGGGCGTAACTTTTCCGCCCGACGGTTTACTGCTTCCTCAAGGTAGGCAATGCTCCTTTAAGTTCGTAACGCCACTCTGAGCCTGCGTTCTGCAAGGCGGTGTTCATGGCATCAACGGCGTTCTGCCAGGTTACGCTGGTGCCGTCCACCTTCGTGACTTTGGTGCTTTCCCTATTGTAGCCGATACCTTGTTCATGATTGTTCTTCCAATAGCAGGCGGTCACGGTAATGTAGTTATCTCCCAAAAAGCCGCCGATATGTACATAGCCAGTGCTACTACCCGTACTGGTTACGTTGCCCGTGGCATAGCAGGAAAGGAGGCTTATTCCGTCGTTGAATCCTACCAGACCGCCGCCAGAGATATTCTGTGTGCGGTCTATTTCTATGATCACGTTGCCTGTGGCATAGCAAGCGGTCAAGGTGGCACCAAAAATCGTCTGACCTGCCACGCCGCCGACATTGAGCGTTCCCTTCACTGTGGCAGAGGAACTGCATCCGGTGATGGAACCGTCCCTTTGAGCACCCACCACACCGCCGACGCTCACCGTGCCGCTGACGCTGCCCGACACCGAGCAGTTTTCAATGGTGCCCCGGCTATATCCTGCCACGCCGCCGGCATAACCCAACCTGTGATTGCATGTTATCTGTATGCCATCCATCACCACATTCTTCACCGTACCGAATTTACCGAAATTACCGAGATAGCCGAACAGACCCGCATATTGGTCATTTGTCGTAACGGTCAGCCCCGTGATGGTATGGCCGCCGCCGTCGAAGGTGCCAGTGTATGCGTTGTCGTAGTCTGTGCCTATCGGCGTCCAGTCTTTGCCTGTGAGGTCGATGTTTTTGTCGAGGGTAATGTTAATGTCGGTCTTACCTCCGTTCACTAATTCGGCTACATTCATCAGGCCGTCGGCGTTATAGACCGTGTAGGTATTGGTGTTGCTGTCGTAGATGTAGCCCAAATCCTCAGCCTCGCCGCTCTCGCCGCCGCCGTCAGCCCAGCTGCCGATGGTGCAACCCTCTAACGTCAAGCCGGTGGCGTTCACCTTAACGGTATATTTATAGCGGCTGCCAGCCTCTAATACGACGTCGTTCTGCGGGCGGAAGTAGAAGGTGCCACCGCCGAGTTCCACCTTGACGAACGGCTTGCCTGCCGCAACGGTCTGCGGGGCAGTCAGTGCCTCGTAGGTGTTGCCGCTTGCGTTGTAGGTCTTGATGGCGGTCGGGTTGCCGTTATCGGCGGACAGGCTCACGAGGCTCACCGTGGCACCGGCGACGCTCGTGAATCCCGTGCCGGGCTTCAGTTCGATTGTCACGCGTGCCGTGCGGTGGGTAAATTCAAGAGTCGGGTTGTTAAATTCCACCTTCCGGTTCTCAGCAGAGATGAAGTCGCTGTTTTGGAAGTCAGCCAGTTTGCTTTGGTCTTCTGCCACCTTCACGGCAGGCATCTGTGTGATGTCGGCATTGTCGAAGGGCCACCATGCCGATATGGTAATCGGGTCGCGGCTGGTCCAGTAGTACGGGTCGTTCTCGCGTGAAAGCGTGGCACTCTTGAAATCGGTAGAAGCCGTTACGGTGTATTCCTTTACCGCATCGCCCATCTTGAGTGCCACGGAAGTGACGCCCTGCCAGTCGCCGTCCACAGCGGCACGGGTGGAAGGGGCTGCCAGCGGCGTTGCTTCTACGGACAATCCGGTGGCACGGATGACGACGGGGTATTCACCTTCGGGCAGACGGTTATCGCCAGCAAGTTCGTCCTGCGTGCAGGCGGCGAGGGCGAACAGCAGTGCGGTGGCTGCGGGGATAAATAATCTATGTCTCATAATTCTTCATCCTAATCAATTAATTATTAACATCTTACAGGCCAGCATCCACTTCTCCGCCGTTTATATCGTTCCACTTTGCAATGGTGGCTTCGCTGACTTCAAGGACTTTGTTGCGTACCTTGACGGTATAGGTATAGTTGTTGCCCGCCAGCAGTGCGCCATCGGGCATGGTGAGTGTGGCATGATATTCCTGACCTTTGTAATTCACAACCAACGGCAGGGATGCAACTGTCTGCGGGAAGAGGATGATCGATGACGTGAGATTGCCGTCTGCCAGATTCATGGTCAGTTCTCCGGTCTGTAGTCCGTTGTCTGCGGTGGCAATACCGTCGGCCGTGTTGAACGTACCGGTGAGTAACAATCCGTCCAGCGTGTAACGTTCAGGCTTGACCACGCTGAAATTCACGCCGTCGCCCGCCTCGAAGGTAAGGGTTATCTGGCTCATGCGGTGGTGGAAGGAGTTGTCTTCACCGCCTTTGGCGGTTTTGTCGGTGAAGCTTACTACCGGGTTGTTTTTGTCTCCCGTGGCTCCTGAAGCAAAGAGGAAGTCGATGGCAGGCTGGTTTTGCTGCGCCGTGGCATCGGTCGTAGCTGTGAGGATGCCTCCCGCCGCGTTGTACGGATAGTAGGCGCGGAAAGTATGGGTCTTTGCATCTTCGATATAGATAACCTTTCCTTCTGCCTCAAATTTCCCGTTTTTCAGGATGAAAGGCACGTTGCCGTACTGGGAATCGTTGCCGATGTCGGTGATGCCGATACGGTCGCCGGCAGTCCAGGTGGTTCCGCTGGCGCGGGTGGCGGGGGCGATGTTGGCGGTAAACTGGGCGGCCACGGGGGCGCCGTTCAGGTTCTCGTTGTCGTTGTTGCAGGCTACCAGTGTGAGGGCAAGCGCTGCAAGTGCAAAAAATCTTGTCTTCATTATATCTATAATTTTATTATTTACAAATCAGCATTTACATCATCACCTTTCACTTCTTCCCAGCCGTTGATTTCGGCTCCGTCCACTTCCATGCCTTCGGGAGTCTCAACCAGCGTTCCGCCGAGGGTCAGCGATTTGCCCTTTCTTGTGTTGAACTCCTTGAGAGCTTCTGTGAGGTCGCTTTTCAGCGTGGTGGGGGTTGGGTTGCCGTCCGCATAGCGGATTTCAGCCGTCAGCAGTTGTTCCGTGCCGGTCACACCCAGCAACCGCACCGTGGCTTTCCACTTGCCGGCATCGTCACCTTCGGTTATTTTGGTGAAGGGCAGCACGACGTTTGAAGCGGCTCCGTAGGTATCGGTAGCGAAATCGAGTGTTCCGGCTGCACCCGTCAGATGGGCAACAATCTCCGTGATGCGTCCGGCGGCATCACCCGTCGGTTTGACGACAAGCGTCAGTTTGCGTACCTGCTGCTCCATTGCAGCGGTCAGCGGATAGTCCTTGTCTTTCTCGATGCTCACCTGTTTCGTATAGGTGAAGAACCATCCCGGGGCATTGTTCACAAAGGCATCCGTGCCTGCCCGGTTTCCCGTGGCTGCGGCAATGGTGGCGGTGGTACCATTTACCGTGATTCTTTCAGCTGGGTTCCACACCGCAAGGGTGTAGCTGCCCGGAGCAAACAGATGGTCGGGGGCATGGGTGGCGGAAGTCTCCGTACCCGTATAGTCGCCCATGGTGACCGTCCACGTGGCAGGTATGTTGATACCCTCACCGCAGGCCGACCAGTCGGCTGTCACCGCAATCTTCCCGTAGTCGGGATGCGGTGTGTCATAAAGCGTGTCCTTCACGCAGGAAGAGAGCAGCACGGCGGCTGCCATTCCTACCATATTTATATATTGTCTTGCTTTCATACTCTATTCCTCCGTATTAGAATAACTTCCATACCAATGACACACCGGCGTTGATGGGGCCACACCAATTTTTTGTCTCGTTGCCACAGCGCACGCGCACACCATCGATGACTTCATATTTTTCGAAATCGGCATTCAGGTAGCCCAAGCCGAGGTTGAAATCAAGCGTCAATGCCTTGTTCAGCCGTAGCTGATAGCCTGTGGTGATGCCGCCACCCATCAGGTCGCCTTGCTTGCCTGTTTCGGAGATCTTGTAGTTGAACTGTCCGGCCTTGAACATCGCACCCAGATACCAGGCTTTCTTCTCACCCATATAGTAACGTACTTCCGGAGCCACTTCCCAGAGTGCATAGCGGCGGTCTTTGTCACTCCAGCTCCAAGAAGTCCACGAGCCGTTTACGGCAATGCCCCACGATGGGCAGATGCGCCATTCAAGTCCTAAATCGGGTGTCAAGGTAGCCCAGCGCAGCAGATTGGCACGCAGGGAGAGATGATGATCATTTGTGATTTTAGTTTCCGACGGCGTGTCGGCAAGTGTATTTTGTTGAGCGGTTTTCTCGGCTTCTGCCTTTTCAGCGGCAAGTCGGGCTTCTTCCGCCTTGCGCTGCTCTTCGGCAAGCCGTTCCTGCTCGGCACGCTTCTCGGTTTCTAAGCGTTCGGCTTCCGCCTTGCGTCGTGCTTCTGCTTCCGCATCCGTCACGGCTGTTTCTTTTACTGGTACCGTCAGACGCACGGTGACAAAATCACCCTCAGTCGCATGATTGTGGGTAATGAAGTTTTCTTCCTTGATTTTCGCTCGTGCAATCAGTTCTGATTTTACTCGATTGGCACGGATCTTCGCCGTTGCAAGGTTCTCGGCTTCACCGCCCAGCGAATTGCAGTAGCCGTCAACCAGTAGCGGCAACTTGCCGTCAAAAATTGTTGCTTTACTGTTTTCGATACATTCCAACAGGCGGGCAAGTTCAGTGTCATTGCCATTCCAAGGAACGTAGAACATGTCCTTCTGCGGAACGAAGCGGAAGGTGTAGGTTGTGTCTGTTTTCTGCTGCGCAATGACAGGAAAAGTTACCGTCATCAGCCACAGAAACAAGGTAAGAAAAGTGATTTTTCTGCTCATATAAACTTGCATTTATTATCTTTGTCCTCTCCAAAGATAATAAATGTCATTCTATGCCCAAAAGATTAGAAAAACTTTTGCTATAAAATTTTATAAATAATGTCGTTTGAGCATCTTTTTGTCGAATTAGCACTTTTTGAATTGTCGAATTAGCACTTTTTTGTCGTTTGAGCACTTTTTGAAAATGGGTTTCTGTGACCTTTTCCGATGTTTTTTACTACACAAATTATTCCCGATTTGATTTTTTCCATTTGGCAGGCGTACATCCTTCTTTCTCGGAAAATAATTTGATAAAGTTACTTTGGGAAAGAAAACCAGAAGACTCAGCCAGCTTCTGTATATTGATTTCTGGATGCTCCTTCAGTATGTTTTTCGCATACTCCAACCGGAGACTGGTTATCCATTCGCGGAATGTCATTTTATACGTAGTCTTGATATAAGCGGAAAGATAGGTACGGTTCGTATAAAGTATTTCGGACAGTTCTTTTATGGTAAGTCCCTGCTGGACATAGCCGTCTGTCTTTATCCAGTTGTCAACCCTCTCTATAAATTCTGTATAGGACCTAGGAACTTCTTTCTCAGAAACTATTTCATGTTCAGTTTCCGAATTTGTCAGAAGTTCTTCTTCAGATTGTATATCCTGCTCAAACGCATTTTCTACCTGTTCATAGAACAGCAGGTAGTTCAGATAGCTGTAGAAAAGATAGCTGTAGAACGGTATTGACGACAAAATCCAGATAAAAACATATTCGTCTGGCAGAAATGTCAGCAATCCGCATCCGACACCGAAGATAAGTGCCCAATAAGTGAATATAGAAAGCCATTCGATATATGTGCCTATATCATCCGCCTGAGTTTCATTGAAAACTCGAATAGCTCTACGATATGCAATTATGACTCTGCGAGCTAAAACGACTCCAAAAACGATTAACCAGACAGCTAAAGCAAATAAAGAGATTTTTTGCATGATTCCGCTTGGCAACAGGAACAACACAACTCCGGAAAGAGTTGAAAATATAATCCATAAAATGATATGTGTCCACACACGCCGTTTGGTAATGTAAAAACGATCAAGCAACATTATCAATGCCGAACTGAACAGAGAATAGCACAGGAAGTATGTGGACATGTTCATCAATATGGCAGAATCCGCATTTTTGAATCGGATACCAAAGAAGAAATGTACCGAATAGTTTGCCGAAAGCAGCAGCATAGCTATACCCATAATCTGTCGGGAGCGGAGATAATTCTTGAAAATTGCCTTTTCAGGAGTTTTTGCAAACAAAAAATAAAAGCCGAAGAATAACATTAACGGCAGTGCGGTACAAAGTGAAAAACTGTATATAGATGGTTCCATTGTTATGCTTATTTGATTTTGATACAAATTTTGATACAATTTCCGAATTATAAGCCAGTTGGGATAAGAAACAGAAAAGAATATCTCAGAGTGTTCGCTGCTTGATTAAAAAAATCAAGACCGAATCACCTAAGATCTTGCATCAAATTGCTCTAAGTCACACGTTTCTTATTGAAATCAAATAATGAGAATGAAGTATTTATTTTTTTCATTACAATTCTTTATAAGGATTATGTTCAGGAACCCTAATGAGTTCTTTTATATCAACTTCCAGACATTGAGATATCTGTATTAATGCTTCTAAAGGAGGTTGACAAGCATTAGTACACCATTTGGAAATGGTTGCTTGGTCTCTGCCAAGTTTCTCTGCAAGCCATTTGTTCGTTTTCCCCTTTTCTGCAAGCATAACTTTTATACGATTAAGATTTTTCTCAGCCATTGCGTATATTATTATTGTTTTCGGTTGCAAAGATACTCATTTTCCTCCAAATATCGTTTGTTTATCCGAAAATCATTATAAAAATCGGCAAATAATTTGCCTAATTAGAAATTTTGCTAATTTTTGCATGATTTACAGTGACTCGTCCCATCTTCATCTTGCATACCACTATATTCTATTAAAATGAAAACAGATGTGCCTACTTATAATTTTCTTCTTTTGGAGTTGATTTATGAATATCAAAATCGGAAAAATTCCGCGTTATCCGTGTTAATTTTTGTTTTCTCATAATTTCATTTTGGGGTTACGGGATTTTGTTGTTCCTAATTTGTTTCTTTTGCCATTTTGTCATTCGGATTAGCATTGATTATCAGAACATTACAAACAATCAGTAAGATTGCGAAACAAAAATAGCGTACAGTGTACAACGACAAAAATCGTTCTCTCTGTACGCTATTAAATCTTATTAAAAAGATGAAAGATTCTAACTAGCACCTCTTGGCATCGTTCCGTTCATCACAATAATCATCGGATACTCGTGTTTTACTTGCTCTGCTTGGCAATCCTTGCGGTTCACAACCTTACTGATAAACCATTGTCTGAACAACAAGGCTTGGTGTGTATCCATTTGAAGTGCTATGGCGATAATCACTTCCATATCATAGACATTCGCAGAATATCCATTTTCAAGTTTGATGTATTGAGAATGCTGGAAATCTTTCAGCACACTTTGTTTCCAAATGCGCTTGATGGTATTCTTCACTGCTGTCCCTGTTACATTCAGCAGTTCGGCAATCTCCCAAACTGTCATCCACACCTCACCATGATGTGGGGCGTAGATGACCATATCTTCTTGTATTGTTATCACTTGTCGTTTCATACTCTGCCATTTATAGTGTTAGTATTATCGTTGCAAACATTTCCAAACGTGAATTCCTCAATGTTATTAATCTGCTGAGACAACTTTTCCACGTCTTTGCTCAATTTCTCCTTGGTAATTTTGGCATACACCTGGGTTGTCTTTATGTCCTTGTGACCAAGCATTGAACTCACGGTTTCTATTGGGACTCCGTTGGAGAGGCAAACCGAGGTTGCGAACGAATGACGGGCCACGTGCCAGGACAGCGGCTTGGTGATACCACATTTCTTTCCCAGTCTTTTGAGCGAATCCATACAACTTTGGTAGTTGGGTACTGGAAACACCCTACCGTCTTCACACAATCCACGGTATTTTTCCATAATTTGCTTGGGATAATCAAGCAACTTGATGTTGGCTTCCGTTCCTGTCTTCTGTCGATGGATAACAATCCATTCACCTTCATCGAAAAATTCCTTGATGTTCTCTTCCTTCAAGTTGTACAGATCAATGAAAGCGAGACCTGTAAAACAACAGAACAGGAACAAGTCACGCACCATACTCATCTTCTTTCTTGTGATAGGTGTTTCCATCAACAGGTGAATCTCTTCTTTGCTCAGAAACTCTCTTGTGGTCTCTTCTTCCTTGTACTCATATCGTCTGAATGGGTCTTTTACGAGCCATTCATTATCTATGGCACGGAATACCATTGCACGGAGATTGCGGACAAACACCATCGCAGAGTTTATCTTCAAGTGCTTTTCGGTTCTGAGAAAAGTCTCGTAGTCTGTGATAAAAGGCAGCGATAACTCTTTCAGAGCAATATCCTTCACATGGTAATGCGTCTGCAAGAACTCGCCCACATAGGCACACCCAATTCTATACTTCGTGTATGTACTCAAAGATTTCATGCCAGCCTTATATTGCTTTTCCATTTCATCACGGCTTTGAGAATAGACTTTCATCAGTGTATGGCAACGATACTCCAAGCCAAGAAAGGCGTTCTTCACCTTGTCGGCAGTGACGAAGTTGTCCCTGTCCATAATCTCCTGATAATGCTTACTGATACTCACACGCATCTTGTCCAATTTGCGGTTCACTTCCAAAGCCTGCATACTCTTACCTATCATGCGTCCGCCCTTGGTGTCCCACAAATCTGGATTGGCAGTTGTCTTGCAACTGAACTGCGCCTGTGTTCCGTCCACTGTGATACGTCCCATAACTGGAACAGTACCATCTTTCTTTACTACCTGTCTTTTGAGGTAGAAGATAATTGAAAATGTACTCTTCATAACGTCATTCTTTTTTGCGTTCAAAATTAATACATGAAGAGTCTTTTCTTGCTACGCATTTCACGGCAGAACACGGCAAATTTGGTTCGTAACCAAAAATCTTACGTTACTCACTAGTAACTCACTATAAATCAGAGTATTCAAATTCAATTCGTAACCTTCCTTATTCTTCCGAACCTCAACATTCACCATTGGGGGTATAGGTTACGGATAGGTAACGTTCCTCTGTCTCATCTTGTCGTATTCCTGTCTTCGTCTGTCCTCGCCACTTTTAACCAAAATGAGGAAAGTAACTGATAACCAGTAAACTTTCCTCATTCTTCTCTCAAACACTTTTATATGCACTTTCCAAGCCCGAAAAGAAAGGTTTGGTATTCAAAGGCTTAATGCGCTGCTGGACACAAACGCCCATGAAAGAGTGGATTCATTCCGCAGGCATCAACAAGAACATAACATTCCATTCATATCGGAGAACATTCGCAACCCTTCAGGCTGCTGCCGGAACAGACATCCGTACCATACAAAGCATGATGGCGCACAAGAGCATCACCACCACGCAGCGTTACATGAAAGTCGTGGACAGCAACAAGCGTGAAGCCTGCAAGAAAATCACTTTGACACGTTAAGGAGTGAACCATCCCCTATTTTACCTTGTGTATAGGCTTAGAGTATGATTTCAGAGTAATTATCATACTCTAAACCTATTTTTTCTTAAAATAGGGTCGATTTACCATATCTATTTATAACTATCTGGAAATGTGCTTATAACTTTGCATTATTATTTCACACAAATAACAATAGATTATGACAGATAGTATTCAAATTTACAGAAAAAAGGCAAGTTTCATACTTGCGGTAAGTGTCACCTCATGCTCGGTCATTGCCACTTATCTCAATCTCAAGCACCAAATTTATCTGACGGAATATACCACGTAATTATATTGGGCATTGCCGGTTTAGTGCTTCCTTGTGCGATAACACAAAAAATCTTCAACCGCTACCTTACCAAGAACAACGTATGTTTTTCTTTTGGCAAGCAAAAAGAATCTGTTCCACTTGAAATCAAACTGCCATCTGATACCGTTGTCCCAAAAGAAAAAATTACATATGTACCACCGGTCATAAAGAATGATTACACAGACGAATATAATGCCCGCATAGCTGAAATCAAACAAGAAAAGGCAGAGCGTCAATCCGCAATTATGTGCGCCATCCACGAATACACCACACATAGAATGGCTGAGTTCCTCTCAAAAGACGACATTGCCACACTTCACGAAAACATAGAGTACTTTGCTCATGGCCAATGTGACTTATACAAGCCCATACGCTCCAAATACGACAATCCGTTAAGTTCTCCTGATATACGGCATTTTGTATGGAATATCGGGATAAGGCTGAGCATTCCGTTGGAAAAATGCGCTGAATTCATAAAAACCATATTCCCTCACGAACTGAAAGATGCAACTGTTTTTTATCTGTCGAAGAATCTCCGGGTTATGACCACTTGTAAAATTCCACTTGATATTCCCCTTAAGGGAGAGTATTATTTCAATTGTCTCAAAAAAGTAGATAATTAAACAGCTAGTTTTGACCGACTGAAATTATTCCATCGCTGACTGAAAAATTACCCTCTGCTGGCGAAAGTCTGCATAATATCATTGTGTTGGTTTGCAGCATGTTTAACAAATAAAATATTTGAATCATGCAAAAAAATCAATTCACATTCAATGACCTTCCCGAAGTGTTGGGAGAGTTATGTGACCGAATCGAAAGTATGAACTATAATAAGAAAATCGAATACGGTTAACGATAATTAGCATAAGTATGC
>OBYW01000345.1_pt1 | contig 26870 bp, 19 predicted proteins | sample 1476841 | NCBI WGS metagenome assembly OBYW01 (sample SAMEA2580222, study PRJEB22360) | human gut metagenome | biome: human gut; feature: human-associated habitat; material: faeces | place: Denmark | collected 2008/2010
CGCGGGCCGAGTCGCCGTGCCCGCGCGCCTTACCTTTCGTGTTCACCATCCATGGTGGGGCACGTTTCTAACGAAGCTGTAACGGCCGTTAAGCTCTTTTGGCGCCAGCCCTTCTCGACCCGCACGCCACTCATGGTGTGTTTATCGCAATAACAAGGACGGAGGTGCCCGTGGCACGCAATAAGTACCCGGAGGAGACGGTCGAGAAGATTCTCGACGTTGCCGAGCGGCTCCTCGTGGAGCGCGGCTACGAGCACACCACGATGATCTGAAGAGCAATACGCTAAACCGAAAAAGGTAATCGAAGCCGCGCTTGTGGACTTATCGAGGGTCGAGATTCCCGCCCCATCCATCGGCACCCAGCAGAAGGTCGTCGACATCCTCGACCGCTTCGGCTCCCTAACGAAATCGCTCACCGACGGTATCCCCGCCGAAATCGAGGTACGCCGGGCGCAGTACGGGTGCTACCGCGACCGCCTGCTCGACTTCCGAAACTAAGTGAGAATAAGTTATCGGTACGCTTTTTTATAAAATGTAAAAAAGTACCCCCATAACTGATAAAATGGACACTGAAAAAAGGGGTGCATCTTGCGTATATACCGACGTGAAAAGTATCTGAAGCGAATGCGTGGTTTCTACCACGATGACGGGATGATCAAGGTGATCACCGGTGTTCGCAGATGCGGTAAATCCTGTCTCATGCAATCAATCGCAGACGAGCTTGTGGAATCCGGCGTAGCGAGCGACCACATCATCTATATCGACCTCGACTCACGGGAGAACAGGAAGGTCAAGACGACCGATGAGCTCGAAAATCTGATTGACATGTCGACCCCAGCAGACACTGAGGGGACGAAGTACCTCTTCATCGATGAGATTCAGAACGTAGAGGAATTCGAGCTGCTCATCAACGGCTACCGGACAGATGGCGGTTGGTCCATCTTCATTACCGGTTCGAATTCATATCTGCTTTCTGGACAGCTTGTTACAAAGCTGACGGGTCGCTATATCGAGTTCGAGGTGTTCCCACTCGACTTTGCGGAATATATCGATATGAAGCGTTTTCTCGGCAAGCCTGTCAATGACGTTCTCGTGGGAGAGTTTACCGAGTACCTGACCCTTGGAGGATTTCCCAAAGCGTTGGAGTATGAGGGCGAGGATGAAAAGCGCACCTATATCAAGAGTGTTATTCATGAGATCTTTGAAAAGGACGTCAAACATTCGAACAAGATTAAGAATGTCTCGGTTTTCGATGCCGTCCAGACGTATCTCATCAACAACTTTGGTGCGCCGACGAACCTGAAGAACCTCCTTGCGTACTTCAATGATGTCGAGAAGATTCCCATCAAGCGCGAAACGCTCAATCGGTATATCCAGATTCTTGTTGACGCGAAGATCCTTTATCGCTGCTCGAGGTTCGATCTCAAGTCTCGGCGATCGCTTATCCGCGAAGAGAAGTACTACCTGGCTGATCCCGGCTTCTATTTCGCCATGAACACGGATGCGAGGATTAACTACGGGCCGGCGTTGGAGAACGTGCTCTACCTCTATCTTGCATCGCGCGGGTACGAGCTTTCTGTGGGCCGTATTGGGAAGCTCGAGTGTGACTTCATCGCTCGTAGGCGCAATGCTTACGCCTACATCCAGGTCTCTATGTCGATTGCCGACAGAGGCGTCGAGGAGCGCGAGTACAGGCCGTTCGGCCACATCAGGGATGGGTATCCGCGCTACTTGTTCACGCTTGATCCTCTATTGCAGGAGAGGGATGGCGTCAGGCACCTTAACATGGCGTCGTTTATGCAAGATGGCGGTGATCTTATTTGAGCGGCGGCCAGATTCTTTTGCTCCCTAGTGCGCAAACAGTGCGGGCATCAAATGAGGACCATTGCCTCACGTAGAATCGATAGATTGAGGACTTGTTTTGATGTTGACAAGCTTTTGGCCAGTGACTCCTATTGCCGAGTGGGAATAGCGGAAATAACAGCCTCCGGACCTTTTGGTTCGGAGGCTTTCTTTTTCGTTCTGTTCGGAAGGAGCTCCTTGCCAGAGTCCCATGGATAGCGAATGGCTTTATCGAGCGTGTGCGTTTTCGTAGGCGCCTTTGATTTCTTCCGGCAAATTGTCGGGAATCAGCATCTCCAGCCTATCCTCGCTGCCATCTTGAATCGCTTGCTCGTAGTACCAGCATTTGAACTTCAACATGTCCAGGGCACGGTTCATCTTCGCGATCTCCGACTCCATGTGGGCCTTCCGCTCCTCGAACATGGCCTTGCGCTGGGGGTATGTTGATGGACCCTCTGCACACCATTTCATGAACAGACGGATGTCCTTGATCTCCATTCCCGCCTTCTTCAGGCATTCGATGACCCGAAGCGCCTCGAGTTCCGCATCGCCGAATCGGCGAATGCCGGACGTCCGCTCCAGCCCCGGGAACAATCCCTGCCTGTCGTAATACCGCAGCGTTGAGGCGGGCAAGCCGAACATTTCCGCCACCTGTCCGATTGTGTACATGGCCCCTCCGAATAAATCTCGAATTCATTCCTTGACCTAAAGTCAGGTTTAGGTATTACCTTCATTCTCGTCAATACAAATCGGTAGCGCAAGGGGTGGTCCGTAATGGGCAAAACGGTTTTCGCCGGCGGCGTGAACGGTGTGGGCGATATCGCCGGGCATCCCGCTCTGGAACAGGCGCAACGAATGGGCATGGAAATCTAGGCGGGCTACTTAACCGCGTGGAGGCAGATTCGTGTCCAGAACCATCGATAGGAGGAAATCGATCATGGCAATTAAGCAGACGGCGGGCAGAGATGCCCTGGGGGACTTTGCCCCCAAATTCGCACAGCTCAATGACGATGTGCTGTTCGGCGAGGTGTGGAGCCGAGAGGGCGAGCTTTCCTTGCGCGACCGCAGCATAGTGACGATGGTTGCCCTGATGGCGCAGGGGCTGACGGACTCTTCGTTTAAATATCATCTGATGTCCGCAAAGAACAACGGTGTGACCAGGGCTGAGATAGCGGAAATCCTTACGCATGCGGCGTTTTACGCGGGATGGCCCAAGGCGTGGGCGGCCTTTCGCATGGCGAAGGAGGTTTGGGCGGATGGCGACGCCGCCGACGCAAGAGCTGAGCACCAAAACGAGATGGCCTTTCCTATCGGCGCCCCCAACGACGCATTTGCGAAGTACTTTATCGGGCAAAGCTACCTCGCGCCCCTTTCCACCGATCAGGTCGGCGTCTACAACGTGACGTTTGAGCCCGGCTGCCGCAACAACTGGCACGTCCATCGCGCCAAAAGTGGGGGCGGGCAGATCCTCGTCTGCGTGGCTGGTCGAGGGTTTTATCAGGAATGGGGCAAACCGGCACAGGAACTGTGCCCTGGCGATGTAGTAAATATTCCCGCGGGCGTAAAGCATTGGCACGGAGCCGCGCCCGACAGCTGGTTCTCCCATCTCGCGCTGGAGGTTCCGGGCGAGGAGACCTCCAACGAGTGGTTGGAGCCCGTGATCGACGAGCAATACCTTAAAGCGACCGACAAGGAGGCTTAGGCATGGAGCAGTTGAAACTGACGCAGGAATGGGACAAGGTGTTCCCCAAAAACGACAAGGTTGAGCACAGCAAGGCGACTTTCCACAACCGATACGGCATCACGCTGGCGGCCGACGTCTACGTGCCAAAGAACGTGGAGGGCAAGCTGCCTGCCATCGCCGTCAGCGGTCCGTTTGGCGCGGTGAAGGAGCAAACGTCCGGCCTTTATGCGCAGAAAATGGCGGAGCTGGGCTTTTTCGCGATTGCCTTCGACCCGTCCTATACCGGCGAGAGCGGCGGTGCGCCCCGCTATGTGGCATCGCCGGACATCAACACCGAGGATTTCTGCGCAGCGGTGGATTTCCTCTCTGTGCAGAATAGCGTTGACCCGGAGCGCATCGGTATCATCGGCATCTGCGGTTGGGGCGGCATGGCAATCAATGCCGCAGCCATCGACACCCGCATCAAGGCCACCGCGGCTATGACCATGTACGATATGACCCGCGTGACCGCAAATGGCTACTTTGACGCCGAGGATTCCGAGCAGGCGCGCTTCGAAAAGCGTAAAGCGCTGAACGCGCAGCGCACCGAGGACTATAAAAATGACAGCTACGCGCTGGCGGGCGGCGTGGTCGATCAGCTGCCCGATGACGCGCCGCAGTTTGTGGCGGACTATTACGCCTACTACAAGACTCCGCGAGGCTACCATCCCCGCAGCCTGGGCTCCAATGGCGGCTGGAATGTGACGTCTTCGCTATCGTTTTTGAATATGCCGATCTTGCAGTACGCCGGCGAGATCCGCTCTGCCGTGCTGCTGGTGCATGGCGAGAAGGCGCACTCCCGCTATTTCAGCGAAACCGCGTACGGCAAACTGACTGGAGACAACAAGGAATTGCTCATTATCCCCGGTGCCAACCACACCGACCTTTACGATCAGATGGACGTCATTCCGTTTGGAAAGCTGAAAGCGTTCTTTGAGGAATATCTGAAATAAGGCGTGCCTTGATTCAATGCCAAGCCTCCAGCAACGATTCTTCTAAAGAGTGGGAATAGCTGAAACGAGGCGATTGAATAACTCCATACGTTTTGGCTAAAACAAAATAATATGCCGCGTGCCTGCGGCATGAAGGAGGGAGATTCTTATGAATATCGTTGTATTGAGTGGTAGCCCGCGCAAGGGCGCTAATACCGACACCATGGTCGAGGTGTTTGCCGAGACCGCGCGAGAGGCCGGCCATACGGTCGAGGTCATCCGCGTTGCCGGCAAAAAGATCGCTGGTTGTCTGGGATGCCAGTACTGCTTTACCCATGAGGGCATCTGTGTGCAGAAGGATGACATGGCCGACGTGATCGAGTCGCTGAAAGGCGCCGATATGGTTGTGTTCGCTTCGCCCATCTACTGGTTTGATATCACTGCGCAGGAGAAGGCCGCCATCGATCGCCTGTACGCCTTCGGTGCCACGGGCTTCCCGTTCACCAAGACGGCCCTTTTGCTCGATAGCCACAGCGAGGGCGTCTATGATGCGGCGATCGCTATGTACAAGTCAACCTGCGCGTACTGCAAGTGGGAGGACCAGGGCATTGTCACCATCAGCGACATGACCGAGCGCGACAGCATGGCTTCCTCGCCCAAGCTGAAAGAGGTGCGCGAGCTCGCTCGCAAGCTCTCTTAAGGAAAGAAGAGCGCATGACAATCGGTGTTGGTGGAAATGCTTGCTGTCCTTACCAAGAGGATTGCTGATTGCCATGCAACGATGCTCCCGCGGACAATTCCGGTGTGCTAAAACGCCTTCTCGTTCAAGAATTCCCTGAACGCGGGGATGTCGAAGCCAACGAGACCACGCCCGCGCTCTCCGATGACGCCGTCCTCGAGGAGGCGGCGCTTGTATTGGCTTGCATAGTTGCTGGCGACGCCCATACGCTTGGCAATTTCTGAGACCCTGCTGGGGCCAGAATCGGGCAGCATCGCGAGTAAAAACTCAATGTCTTTATCGGAAAGCTCTCGATAGGTCGTTTCGAGAATGCGATCACGCAGCTCCATGCGTGCGAGTAGGGAACCCTGCTGGACATCGGATGCACTGATTTGGGGCGAGTTCTCCGAAACATCCCAAGTGCGATATCCGACGAGCTGCATCATGTAGGGGAATCCGTCGACGGCCTTCACAGCATTCTCGAGCGCTTCTGGTGTGATTGAACGTCCTCCGGCCTCAACGGTTTTGCGAAACGCGTTTGCAATTTCAACGTCAGTGATTCGTCCTAACTGATGATATTGGGAACGCCTGAGGAACGAGACGGAATCGTTACGCAGCAACGCCGATACTTTGTAGGGCAGTCCTGCCATGAGTAGGGCAACTTTTTTACCTTCGCGTACAAAGTGCTGGTAAACAGAGGCAAATTGAAGCATTTCTTCGAGATCGACGGTGACTTCATCGATGGTAATGAGAAGTCCGATGTCATGTTTTTCGAGTTGCTTAAAGATGCCATTCATGCGTGTGCGCCAGTTGCCCTGGACCTCTTGAGCATATGTCCAATCGATGCCCACTGGACCAATTTGAACGCCGTTTATGCGCGCATGAGGCTGTGAGAGGTAGCTATCTGCGGCTTCTTTGGTTCGCTCGATAATATCTTCGAGCATGCCTGGCATGGCGGAGACATTTGCTGCGATCCAACCGTGTTCAAGCGCCGTTTCTGAAAGGAGCGAGAGAAGCGCCGTCTTGCCCGTTCCCCTTGCGCCCGTAAAAATAGTCGACAGGTTTGGATCTCCCGGGCCGTTGATAAAACCACGGTTGATGTCACGCAGAATATGCTCACGACCCGCTAGAAAGGGAGGGATACTTCCGAACGTCGGGGTAAAGGGGTTCTTGCTGTACTCCATGGTGTCTCCTTTGCAAGTTTTGCTAATTTTTGCAAGTTTTGCTAATTTTTGCAAGTTTTGCTAATGACCGACCAAAGGGCATCGAAGCAGTGACGCTGACATTTTTTAACGCAGAAAAATAAGCAGAAATCAATTAATCTGCGTTAAGAAATAGTTGAGAAGAAAAACGACGAGTCCCGGGCGCAATGCCGTTGCGCTCCGGGCCTCGTCGCTTTGCGAAGTATCTAACGGTCTCGTTGCCGTGGTACCTAGTCAAACAGGCTCGGCATGTCGTTTTCCTTCATGAGGGCACCGGCTGAGGGGAGGCTCTGCGCGGTGAACTTCTCGGCCGAGACGCCGGCGCCAAGAATCTCCTCGGTCGTGCCGACGGTGGTGACCGAGCGGCCCTTCTTGGCCGTGAAAGCCTGGACGCCCTGCGTGTTGGTGGTCGTCTTGGTCTTGAGCAGCGACGTGTTGAAGTTCATCAAACGATAGTCGCTCGAGACCAGCGCGATGTCGCGATCTTCCTTGAGCACCTGGGCATACAGCAGTTTGCTGCCGCCGTAGATGGCGTTCTTGAGGCGTTTGCGGTTGGTCTTGGTGACGTATCCAGAAAGCGCGACGCGCACCACGCGGCCGTTCTCAAAGACAAACAGCACGTCGGCCTTGTAGTCCTCGGGGTCGATGACCCAGATGACGCTCTCGTCGGGTTCCATCTCAAGATCGGTGGGCAGGTACGAGCCCAGCTGGGCCGACTTGGTGTCCTCAAACGCCGCAACCTTGCACTTGTATACCTGGCTCTTGTTGGTAAACACGAGCAGCTCGTGCGTGTTGGAGGACGGGAACTCGATAAAGGGCTTGTCGCCGTCCTTGTACTTGAGCGTGGTCGCCTTCTTGAGCACGCGGTCGGTCATCTTCTTAAGGTAGCCGTCGCGCGAGAGCATGATGGTGACCGGATACTCCTCGACCTCGGGCTCCAAGCTTACCTCGATAACCTCATGGGGCTCGATCCTGCCCGTGCGGCGCGGCATCACGTACTTCTTGTTGACCGCGGCCAGCTCGTCGCTGATGACCTTCTTGATGTTCTCCTCGCTGGAGAGGATCTCCTCAAGCTCGGCAATCTCGCCCTCAAGCTTGGCAATGTCCTTGGTGCGGTTGAGGATGTACTCCTCGTTGATGTTGCGGAGCTTAAGTTCGGCGACAAACTCGGCCTGGGTCTCGTCGATGTCGAAACCCTTCATAAGATTGGGCACGACCTCGGCTTCGAGCTTGGTGCCGCGGATGATAGCGATGGCCTTGTCGATGTCGAGCAAGATCGCCTCGAGGCCGTGCAGCAGGTGCAGGCGCTCGGACTTTTTGCCCAGGTCAAAGTTAATGCGGCGACGCGTGGACTCAATACGCCACTTGACCCACTCGTGCAGAATCTGGCGCACGCCCATAACACGGGGGTAGCCGTCGACCAGCACGTTGAAGTTGCACGAGAATGAATCCTGCAGCGTGGTCGAGCGATAGAGCTTGGCCATGAGCTTGTCGGGGTCGACGCCGCGCTTAAGGTCGATGGCGATGCGCAAGCCCGAGAGATCGGTTTCGTCGCGGATGTCAGCGATCTCCTTGACCTTGCCCTCTTTGGAGAGCTTAACGATGCGCTCGATGATGACATCGGTCTTGGTGGTGTAGGGGATCTCGTAGACCTCGATGATGCGCTCTTCAGGAATCCAACGCCAGCGGGAGCGAATCTGGAAGCTGCCAAGGCCGGTCTCGATGATCTTCTCCATCTCCTCGCGGCGGTAGATAATTTCACCGCCGGTCGAGAAGTCGGGCATGGGCATGTACTCGAGCAGGTCGCAGTCGGGATCCTGCAGGTAGTGCATCGTGGCGGTACAGACCTCGTTGAGGTTGAAACCGCAGATGTCGGACGCCATGGCGACGCCGATGCCCTTGTTGGCCGAGACGAGGATATTGGGGAACGTGGTGGGCAGCAGGCGCGGCTCCTTCATGGCACCGTCGTAGCTGTCGACGAAGTCGACCGGGTCCTTGTCGATGTCCTTGAAGATCTCGGCGCTGATGGGGGAGAGCTTGGCCTCGGTATAACGCGATGCGGCGTAGCTCAGGTCGCCCGAATAGTACTTGCCAAAGTTGCCCTTCGACTCCACGAAGGGCGCAAGCAGCGCTTCGTTGCCGGTGGCCAGGCGCACCATCGTCTCGTAGATTGCGGCATCGCCGTGCGGGTTGAGCTTCATGGTCTGGCCCACGATGTTGGCGCTCTTCTGGCGCTCGCCCTTGAGCAGGCCCATCTTGTACATGGTGTAGAGCAGCTTGCGGTGCGAGGGCTTAAAGCCGTCGATCTCGGGGAACGCACGCGAGACGTTGACGCTCATGGCGTAGGGCATATAGTTGACCTCGAGCGTCTGCGTGATCGGCTGGTCGGTGACCTCGGAGTGCAGGCCGATGACGTTCTCGGCGTTAACCTGCTTTTTCTTTGGCTGGTTCTTCGTCTTCTTCTTTGCCACGATATCCTCTTGAACTTCTTATAGGCCGTCGTTATCGATTTGCTGCTACTGCAGGTCCAGCTGGTCCAGGTATTCTTTGCCGTGCTCGGAGATATGGCGCTTGCGGCCTGCCTCGTCGTTGCCCAGCAACAGGTTGAACATGGTCTCCATCTTAGTGACGTCCTCGGGCTCCACCTTGATCAGGCGACGCGTCTCGGGGTTCATGGTGGTGAGCCACATCATGTCCGGATCGTTCTCACCAAGACCCTTGGAGCGGTTGATGGAACACTTCTGGTCGCCGATCTCCTTAAGGATGCCGTTCTTCTCGAGCTCGGTGTAGGCAAAGTAGGTCTTTTCTTTGCAGTTGATCTCGTAGAGCGGCGACTCGGCGATATACACGTAGCCCTCGTCGATAAGCGTGGGCACCAGGCGGTAGAGCATGGTGAGCACGAGCGTGCGGATGTGATAACCGTCGACGTCGGCGTCCGTACAGATGATGACCTTGTTCCAGTTGAGGTTGTCCAGGTCAAAGGCGCCCAGGTTCTTGATGCGCTTGTCCTTGATCTCCACACCGCAGCCCAGCACACGCATAAGGTCCATGATGATGTCGGACTTAAAGATGCGCGGGTAGTCCTCCTTTAGGCAGTTGAGGATCTTACCGCGGACGGGCATAACGCCCTGGAACTCGGCATCGCGCGAGGTGCGAATGGCGCCTGCTGCCGAGTCGCCCTCTACGATGTAGATCTCGCGGCGGCTCTTGTCCTTGGAGCGGCAGTCGATGAATTTCTGCACGCGGTTGGCCATGTCGGTCTTCTGCTGCAGGTTGGTCTTGATGCTCTGGCGCGTCTTTTCGGCATTCTCGCGCGAGCGCTTGTTGATGAGCACCTGCTCCATGATCTTGTTGGCGGCGTCTTTGTTCTCGATCAAGTAGGTCGAGAGGCGTTCCTTAAAGAATGCCGTCATGGCCTGCTGGATAAAGCGGTTATTGATGGCCTTCTTGGTCTGGTTTTCGTAAGACGTCTGGGTGGAGAAGCAGTTGGTCACCAGCACCAGGCAGTCTTGGACGTCCTGCCACTTAATGCCGCTCTCGTTTTTGTTGTACTTGCCCTGTTGCTTAATATAAGCATCGATGGCGCTGGTCAGAGCGCTACGGGCGGCCTTCTCGGGCGAACCGCCGTTCTCGAGCCAGGAGGAGTTGTGGTAGTACTCCTGCATCGTGAAGGTGCGCGAGAAGCACATACACGCGGTGATCTTTACGTTGTAGTCGGGCAGGTCCTCGCGGTCGCGACCGCGACGGTCGGCCTCGATAAAGAAGGGCTCGGTGAGGTAGTCGGTACCGACCTTCTCGAGCACGTAGTCCTCGATGCCCTTGGGATAGCAAAAGTCCTCTTCGGAAAACTCGCCATCGTCGCCCTCGATGCGCAGGCGGAAGGTCACGTTGGCGTTGACCACGGCCTGACGGCGCATGGTCTCGCGATACCAATCGTGGGGAATGCTAATCGAGGTAAAGACCTCAAGATCGGGGCGCCATTTGATGGTGGTGCCCGTGCGGTTCTCGTCGCTGGGCTCAATCTCGAGTGCCTTCTTCTTGGCACCGACGACCTTGCCCTTCTTAAAGTGTAAGGAGTACTTGTTGCCGTCGCGCCAAACCGTGACGTCCATGTATTCGGAGGCGTACTGGGTTGCGCATGAGCCCAGGCCGTTGGTGCCGAGCGAGAAGTCGTAGTCGCCGCCCTGGTTGTTGTTATACTTGCCGCCGGCGTAGAGCTCGCAGAAGACGAGCTCCCAGTTAAAGCGCTTCTCGGAAGGGTTCCAGTCGAGCGGGCAGCCACGGCCATTGTCCTCTACCTGAATGGAGCCATCGCGAAAGGCGGTAAGGGTGATGAGCTTGCCGTAGCCCTGGCGCGCCTCGTCAACGGCGTTGGACAGGATCTCGAAGGCGGCATGTGCGCAGCCGTCGAGCCCGTCTGAGCCAAAGATGACGGCGGGGCGCAGGCGTACGCGCTCCTCGTCCTTGAGCTGGCGGATGCTGTCGTTACCATAGTTTGCGGTGTTTTTTGCCATACTCGCTCTCTCGGTGCTCCCTTGCTGCGTTTAAGTCATATAGATAGTCAAGGTAGCATAGCCCAGCCCACAGACGATTCCAACCAACACGAAATCCATCGAACAATCGTTCGGAGTTCGATGGAGATTCGTTTACTCGGACAAAACCGAGTCGGCTCTGTCCGAGTAAGTTTGAATAGCAAACCGAAGTTATAATGTCCGCATAGCGATGACGAATATGGTTTTCATAATGACAGATATAGTTGACATTGTCTGATATATGCAATATATTTCTGTCATGTTGCAACGGATATCTGTCCATTACTACGAAAGGAACTCCATGCCGGGCAAAAAGAACCTACGCATGAAGGCGGCGCGCGCGGCAGTTGGCCTTTCGCAAGCTGACTTGGCCGAGGCCGTGGGCGTTACGCGCCAGACCATCGGCCTGATCGAGGCGGGCGGCTACAACCCCACGCTCAATTTGTGCGTGGCGATCTGTAAAGCGCTACGCGTTACGTTGAACGACTTGTTTTGGGAAGACGAGAGCGACGTCGACCCTGACGCTCTTTAGGAGTTCGCTATGAAATTTGAAGATTTAAAACTCGTGCAAAAGTGGCGTGAATATGCCGGCCCAAAGGATGAGCGCCTGGAGGCCGAGAGCGCGAAGATCTACAAGATTGGTTTCGTGCTGCTTTCGTTTGGCATGTTGATGATCTTTTTCTACCAGTTTATAGCTCGACAGGTTGCGTGGGTTCACAGCGACGCCAGTGAAATGCCGCATGGCTTTGCAACGCCGTTCGAGGCAGCCATGTATTTGTGGCTCGTTCTCGTGATGTTGATTTGCGCAGGACTGCAAACGCGGAAGGGCTATGTCGATACCAATCGTTTTGGGCAAACCGAGCATCTTCCTGTTGGATATTTCCTGCTTGTCAGCGGTCTTAGCGGCGCCGCGTTCGCTCTTGTTATTGCCGCAATGCGCTGTATCGCTGAGGCGCAGATCGTACCGCTCGAAAGCGTCTTTTGGTTGGCGAACCTGGCCACGGGCGTGTTCTGCGGTGCGACGATTTTCGCGGCCACGTTTGCTGCCCTGTGCGCAACGTTTTTCACGGCGAAAAGACGCCGTGCCAAGCTCGAGGCAGAACTCGACTCCTCTGACGACATCTAATGCGTAATGGGCTGGCTCTGGGTATTCAGAACCAGCCCATTTGATGTTCGATGAGCCGAGTCGGCGCCTCTCACAAAAGTAACTAGGAGCTAGCGAGGCCTATCCGAATTGGCCTCATTGGCGGTGTCGATCTCGAGCGCCGTGCGGCGGGCACTGTAGGCGCGAAAATCTGGGCGAGGGGGCGGGCCCCTGCGGCGGCGAGTGCTGCAGCGGCTGCCGTGAGGGGAGCGTTGGCATCGCCCGTGCCCGCAAGCGCGCCCGCTTTTCCGGAGCGCTTGTTATTGCCGTGGTCCTTGCCACCGCCGGAGCTGCTTCCGCCGGAGCCGCCGCCCTCGTCAGTACCGCCGCCACTTGAGCCACCATCGCCGTCCGCCGTCATCGGGGCGTCGTGAAGCCCTGTGGCGTCCGCGCTGTCGCATACGCCGACCTGAACTTCTGAGCGTTCGCATGCCGCGTCGGGCACGTGGAGCTCGTGCAGTACAGCACCCAGCGCCGAGTTCGCGCCCGGTCGAATTTCTTCGAGCGTTACGGGATCGAGCGCCACCAGATTACGCGCCTTCGCATACAGCGTTACGCGTTTGCCCACTTCGTCGCTCCAACTCTCGGGGATGGCGAAGCTCATACGGAACTGTGCCGTGCAACCCGGTGCCAGCACGGCGTTGCCGTTGTCGGCTACCAGCGGGTGCGTTGCAAAACGTGCGCCCAGCGTCTCGAGCGCGTACTTCACGTGTGCCATATCGTTGGCCGAAGCGTCCTCGGCAAGCTCTGGATCAAAGATCGAAGCCGTGCGTGCGTTCACTCCGAATCCGATGGATGCGCTGGAGAACGGCTGGCTGGAGCCCTCTCGGTACAGATCGATCGTGCCGGCGGTCAGTAAGGTGTTGCCGTCGTTTCGCACCGTGACCATGAAGGATTCGCCTGCTGCTCCGGGCACCACCGCGCCCGCGGTAGCAACGGCGCCCGTCGGAGTGGCACACGCCACCAAGGGCACTTCGATGTCGTGCAGCTCTGCCTCGCTCTTCTCCGCGCTCACAATGTGCGTGGCGAGCGCGGAGAGCATGCCTCCCGACGTCAAAAATGTCGTTATCTGATCGACGGGATGGTCCAGCTCGCACATCACAAACGGCTCCGTGAACAGATCGCCCGCCAAGGTGCTGGCGAAGATGCGGAAGTGCTTGCCCATCACTGCAACCGGGTTGCCTTCTTCGTCGTAGGTTTGTCCCACCTTGCCATCGGTGTTCTCTACATAGAGCACGCACCTGCCGTTGTTGCTTACGCTAAACGATGCCGGGCCACAGCCTGCGGCACCCACGGGCTGCGTTGCAAATGCCGATGCGCCTCGCGTCCACGTAACATGCTGCAGCTGCTCGTTGACAGTTGCCAAAAAGCCCGTGTGCTGCGGCCACGGCACCGCGTGGGGTACTGTGGCATCTGGCGACATAACGCCCCAGCCCGCGATGGACTGGCCGATCACGGCGTACGATGCGCAGCCGCAACCGTCTGCGGTCTCGTATGCAACGGGCACCACCATTTTGCCGTTGATATTCTCGGGCTCACCCAGCTCGATACTCGACGGTGCTTGCGGAAAGCGGAGAACTTGGCGGAACGTCAGGCTGTCGCCCGAAACGTCCGACCATAGGGTAAAGCACTCCAGCGCAACCTCAGCCTCGCTGCCGAGCGCCTTTTCTGCGGTGGTCCCGCGGCGGTGGAGGTAAGCGCCCGACAGACGTCCGTCGACCAGCGCCTTGCCCACCGTGATGCGTGGGCACTGCAGACAATGGTGGCCATCCTCCTGAAGGCGGCCGCGCGAGATGCTGCGCCACGACGTGTGCGATACCACGCGAACTCCGTCGTTGCTGATGCGCAGGCGCACAACGGACAGCATGCCGGATGTGCTCGCCGTATCGAAATGGGTGTTGTCGCCGGCGGGGCGCTCGCCCGAGACCAGCAGCACGTAGGCGTCTTGGTTTCCCCTCCCGTCTGTATATTCCACCACGTCGAAGTCGTAATCGAATATGCCGCTGCGCTCCACGTCGCCCTCGCCAAACCCAAGGGGGAAGTCCACGGGCGTGGGAGCGGACCACGTGCCGTTTGCCTTTGTGTGCACCACTAGGCGCGAGCGGCCATTGTCGCCGTAGCGCACCGAGGCGATGCGGAACAGACATTCTACGCCGGCAATCATTGCCAGCTTCATGTGGGCTTCGCTGAGCACGCCAGCAAACAGCACGTTGTCGCTCGAGGGCTTGATGCCGCCACGCTCGTCCTCCGATACACCAGCAGAATTGGCGTTGGGGTCCGCAACAGCGTTCGTCGCCTGCCCGATATAGGCATACTCGTACATCGGCGCGGCGTTTTCGCCGTTCCCTATCAGTGCATGGACGAAATGCTCGATCTGTCCCGTGTCGTCGCTTTCTGCATCCGCCTCGAGCTCAATGCGCGTGACCGCTTGATCCCAATCGCGCACGACGGGCGCGACGTTTACGACAGCGGCCTTAACCTCGGCGCGTGCGAGCAGCTCGGCGTTGGTGACGATGGTGGCCGATGCGATAAATTGCGGCACGCCGCCCGCCTCGATGTTGCTGGGCGTGCCGAAGCGGGCATCCAACGTGTAAGGCGTATCTCCACCCAATGCGAGCTCAGAGCGCTGGAGCACATACTGGTTGCCATTGTTCACCGACATATTCCACGAATCGAGGAGTGTGGGCCACGACCCCGACCAAGCCTTGGTGGTCCACTTGAACATGACGAACTGGAGTATCACATCGACATCGACGTCTGCACCTACGCGCAGTCGCGGAAGCTGGTGTCCATCTGCCTTCTCGTACCCAATGAACAGCGTGAGGGATGCGGCGCCACGCACGGCAGACGAAGCGACGCCTGCAACGCCGGCGCCAAAGGTGACGGCAAGCCCGATCTGGATGGTGAACGAGCCCGAGGTGTTTGAATAGTCGAGCGAAATGTTTTTAAAAAACGCCGCGCCGCTGCCGTGCGTGTGGGCACCCACGGCGAGCGCCAGCTTCGCCAGCACCCAGGGGTTGACGTTTAGGAAAAACGGCACCGGTCCTAGGGTAAACTGCTCGGTCCAATTGAGGTCGGTTCTTACTTGAAAGAGTGCCTTAATATTGCCGTATGCGGGGTCGTTGTTGTTGCCCCAGGTTTTGCCCACCCAATCGTAGGCGAGCGAGCCGTACAGCTGTGTGGCGATATCCATCGTGAACAGCAGCGTGCAATGGTGACGAAGGAGCTTAGTGTTTCTTGGATCGGTGCCCGAGCCGGCACTCATACTTTTGTACTGATTCCACTTCCCCTCCATCTCGTCGAGGTAGCGGTTTGCCTGCTTGGCGCCCGACTCGCGCGGTGACTTCTTCCAGTATTCCGGATCCGGATTGCCCGAATCGTTCATGTAGCCGACCGGTTTGCATCCTCCGCCAAACAGCACGTATCCGGCAAAAGAGAAATCGAACAAAATGGGGAACGAGGGCATCCAGCACGTGAACTTATTGCCGCCGATGCCGGGAAACGCCGCCGGGAAATCAAACGGAGCGATCTCTTGGTCCATGGTAGTGGGGACGATAGTGGTCGAGCCCGATTCTGCCTTTGCGGCCGGCGCGGTGACAACGGCCATGGGGGAGGAGAGTGTATAGGTCTTGCCCTGGTAGTCGAGGACAAAGCGCAGCTTGCACCCTTCTTCCAGAAGGCCCGATGCCGCGTCGAGAAACTTGTCTTCGAGTGTGAACGTCGCCAGATTATCCGCGCCCGATGCGCTGGCCTTGACTTGGCCGATCTGCGTGACGGTTTCGGATGAGCTGCCCGCGGCGGGCGTCACTTTGTTGATGCGCAGCGTTGCCTGTCCACCCTGTGGCAGATGCGCCTGCACGGTAAAGGCGTGCGTATCGGGCTGCTCGTTTGCCGTGTCGTTCTTCGGCAATGCCATGAACGTAGCCTCAGCGTACTGGATGTCCCACTCGTCGAACGTGAGCTGTCGAAAGTACGGCTCGCCATCGGAGAGCGGACGCGTGGGCGCGGTTATGGCGGTGCCGCCCTGGATACGCGCAAGGGGAATCTCGACATCACGGTAGCCCGCCATGCTAATGGAGATGCCGCCGTTAAAGTCGTACGCGTCGAGAAGCGTCGTCTCGTCCACGTAGCCTTCCGCAAGAGGGGCGACCTCAAAGATGGCCGTGCCCTCGTCGTCGGTAGTGGCGGAGAGCTGCTTGCCCGCGGCATAACGCGACACGAGCGTGACCTGGGCACCCGTGATGGGCGTATTCTTGTTGGCGACGTCGACCACGACCACACCAAACATGGTGCGCGAGAGAACGAGCACCCTGAAGGGGTCTTCTTCGTCGGCATAGGCTTCGGTGGGCGCGAACGGCAATATGAAGGCGTTTGCGCTTCCCGGCACGCGCGGCAACATAATGCTCGCCAGCGAGGATGCTCCGGCAACAAGTAACGAACGGCGATCAAGCATCTTTGGCTCCCATCCCGCAAACATCGGAGGAAATAATCCTATTTTGCGAGAAGGTGCCCCGTGGCGGTAGTGCCGTTCGATGGCCAAAATGTCCAATTTGAGTGCGCGAAAGCGTCAGGCCCCCGGAGCGCTTTCGATGCGCCGGGCAGTTTGGCCGCTAGCGCAACATGTGGGCAATCAGCTCGGCGCGAGTTCCGATACCAAGCTTGGCATACACTCCTGATAGGCGGTTTTTAACGGTGCCCGGCGATACTCCCATGTGGCGTGCGATTTCAGCGTTGGTCCATCCGCGGCAGGCGAGCATGGCCATGGTGAACTCCGTGGTCGTTAAATCGTCGGCCACGTCCTCGCCCGAATCGGGGTTGTGGATGCGCCGCCAGCCGTAGCTGAAGCGGTACGTGATCTCGATGATGCGTGCGAAATCGTCAGGGTATTGCGATTTTAGGCATGCCTCGATGAGTCCCTGCAAAAGGCCGTGGTGTTCGCCGATGAGTTCGATAAGGCCGTCGGGACGCGCAGTGTCCCAAGCGGCTCCGAAGTGCGTTTTTGCGGCGTCGATATCCTTGAGGCTCATGCATGCCATGGAAGCCGACAGGTGCAGGAACAGCTCCGAGATGGGATAGCTTCCCTGTTTCATGATCAGGGCGTTTTCCGCCATGCCCAGACTGCGGCCATATTCGCCGCGCAGGTACAGGGCATGCGCCATCACGTAGCTGGCGAACAGGCGCAGGCCTTCGGGCAGATGCGCCGCAAGCGGATAAAACTCTTCGGCGGAATACGGGGAAGGCAAGTGCAGCAGGACGCTCGCGGCCGAGGCGAACAGGATATGCGTGGCGTGGACGGCGGGCGATTCCTCGTCAGTTGGCGTATCGAGGATGCCAGCAAGGCACCGGCGGGCGTCGGCGATACGGTTGAGCGACAGACTGGCGTATCCGCAGATAAGGCATGCGGAATAGCGCAGCGCGGGATCGGTGGCGTCAAGATGGGGACGCGCCGTCTTGGCGGCGAGGGTGGCCTGTCCGCGAAAGTACAGCGCTTCTGCCGTGGCAATGGCGTGCGAATCGGGGTCGGAAATGCCTGCAACCGCAGCGTCAATCTGCCCCGGCACAAAGGCAGTGCACATCAACGGCATGGGAATGCACGGGTAGCCATCGCAGTCCATCTTCCATCTCCCATCAGGTGGCAACAATGCAGCAATTGTACTCCTGTTGCTCGGGACCCCTTTCGTTTTACTGTTCGGTTGACGCTGCGGATCGTTTTGGAAGGCTTACGAGCATGGTAGTCCCGTTCTCGGAACTTGTTTCGACCTCTACTGTGCCACCGTGAAGCGCTGCAATCTCCCAAACAAGCGCTAACCCGAGTCCTGCGCCGCCGTATGCCCTGCTGCGGGATTTATCCAGGCGAAAGAACGGCTGGAAGATGCTCTCTCGGTGCTTCTTGGGTATTCCCGGGCCCTGGTCCTCGACTCGCAGGAACACGTTGCTGTCGTTGTCGCTGATGGAGACGTTGACAGTCGAGCCGGGGCGGCTGTAACGGATGGCATTTTCGACCAGGTTAAACACCAGCCGATAGAGGAGCGTGTCGCTCCCGATTACTAAAGCGTCTCCAGCGCAATCGAGGGTTATGTCCTTATCCTCGGCAAGTGGCGCAAGGTCGGTGAGGACCTCTTCGGACAAGGGACCGAGTTCAACAGCGTCCCCGCAAGGAACGCTGCGAAGCTCACTCATCTCGAGTAATGCCTTGGTCATCCGCGACATTCGCTCGGTTTGTTCTTGTAGCAGGCCGAGCAGCTCGGCTGTTTCGGGTTGCAAACCGGAGTGCTCGGAGATGAATAGTTCAATCTGTGCTTGCATAAGGGCGAGCGGGGTGCGCAGCTCGTGTGCGGCGTTGCCGGTAAACTGACGCTGTGCAGAGAATCCTTCGCCAAGACGGGCGATCATGTCGTTGAAAGAGGCGCTGCATCGTTGTAGCTCGGTGGGCACATCTTCACTGAGTCTGATTTCGCTTAGGTTGTCAGGCTGCACGCGCTCAACCTGGGCTGCAAAAGCCCGCAGCGGTTTGAGTGCACGGCCGCTCACAAAGTATGCCAGCACGCCGCCAAGGAGTGTGACTCCAGCCGTGATGTACCAGGTCGTCGTGCCAAAAGACTCCTGTGCGTCGTTTACGACGATCGTGACCTTGTCATAGAGGCCCGCTTTCGTTGGGTCGAACGCCTGGGGCGAATCTTCGCCGGTTGCGTTAAAGGCCGAGATGTCACTGCCGATGGCATCCATGTAGCGCATGCCCGTATAGCCGACCAGGCAGTTCGTCAGCACGCACGCCGCACACGTCAGCAGTGCCGTCATAATCGTTATGCGCCATTGCAGCGAAAGCCTTTTCATTCGCCATCCTCCATAACGTAGCCCTCTCCAATCCGATTGCGAATCGGGTCGTATCCCAAAGCGCTGCGTAGCTTTTTGCGGAGTGACGAGATATGAACGCGGGTTGCGTTGCTAAAGCTGTTCACGCTGCTATCCCAAACGTGCTCGATAAGCTCCTCCTGACTTACCGGACGCCCCTGATTAAGCATCAGGTATTCCAAGATTCCCGTTTCCTTGCGTGTAAGAGATAGAGCCTCGCTGTCCACGGAGGCGATGCGCGCCTTGGTGTCAAAGCTGAGCTTTCCGCAAGTCAATACTATGTCGCTTTGTGCGAAGCGCCTGAGGGTAAGGCTGCGGATCCTTGCCGCAAGCTCGTCCAGATGAAACGGCTTGGTAAGGTAATCGTTGGCGCCGGCATCGAGTCCGGCGACTTTATCGGATACTTCGCCACGTGCGGACAGAATCAGCACTTTGGTCTCGCAGTCAGTTTTCCTAAGTTCCCTGAGTACGGTCATGCCGTCGACATGGGGAAGGTTGAGGTCGAGTATCACGAGGTCGAAGGCCTCAACGTCCAGTAGGTCGAGCGCCTCCTGTCCGTCGTGACAGCAATCGACGCTGTACGCCAAGTTTCGCAAGCTGCGCGCGATTGCGTCACACAGCGCCTGCTCGTCCTCGACGATCAAAATACGCATAACAGTCTCCTTGCACATTCCAAATCGCGCTTAACACGGATTTTATAGTCGATATGGTCCAATGGTCACGTAACGAAAGGAGTGGTCAGGTTGTTCAAAGCGGTAAAACCCGTGGTACAGGTCGCTTTGTTGATCGTCGGAATTGCCATGGTGTGCTTTGGCGTTATGCGTGGCGAGGCAGATGCCGTGCTGGCCAAAGCGATTAGGCTGTGCTTGGAGTGTATCGGAATTGGATAAAAGAGAAAACACTGCGTCGCATGTTTTGGCTCGATTTCGCGGATTCATTCAGGCGGCGGCGACGCTGGTCACCAACATTCACCTGCCAAACTTTGCCAAAGGCGGCATCTATCAGGGCGCGGGAAAAACAGTCTGCGTACCTGGACTTAATTGCTATTCGTGCCCCGCGGCATCGGGTGCGTGCCCCATCGGGTCGTTCCAGTCGGTGGTAGGTTCATCCAAGTTCAACTTTTCTTACTATGTTACCGGTACGCTCATTTTGCTCGGCGTGCTGCTGGGACGCTTTGTATGCGGCTTTCTGTGCCCGTTTGGCTGGCTGCAGGAGCTGCTTCATAAGATTCCCGGCAAAAAGTTCTCCACGAAAAAGCTCAAGCCGCTCACGTACATCAAGTACGTCGTGCTGCTGTTTGCCGTGGTGCTGCTGCCCGTCTTGGTGGTTAACGACGTGGGCATGGGCGACCCGTTCTTTTGTAAGTACATCTGTCCACAGGGTGTGCTCGAGGGCGCCATTCCGCTGGCCATTGCCAACGCCGGCATTCGATCTGCGCTGGGGCAGCTCTTTACCTGGAAACTTGCCGTTCTCATTGCCGTGGTAGTGCTGAGCGTTTTGTTCTATCGCCCCTTCTGCAAATGGATTTGTCCACTTGGCGCATTCTATGCGCTCATGAATAGGGTGTCCCTACTGGGGATTCGGGTTGACGCATGCAAATGTGTCTCGTGCGGCAAGTGTTCAAGGGTTTGTCAGATGGACGTTGATGTGGTCCGCGCGCCCAATCATGCCGAATGTATCCGGTGCGGAAAGTGCATCGGGGCCTGTCCCGTCGATGCCATCAGCTATCGCTATGGCCTGGATGTGTCGGCGGAAAAGCTTCCCTTGACCGCCGATAAAAAGTAAACAAGCTTCGACAAAACGGAGGAATGACTATGAAGCTTTCTAAGATTGCGGCCCTGTTTATGGTGTCGGTATTGGCCTTGTGCCTTGTGGCATGTTCGGCGCCCGGTGGCAATGTGAGCGAATCTGCGAGCTCCGATCCTAAGATCGCAGAACTCACTGCGCAGAAGCCGGCCAATGCCGACGAGGCCGCCGAGCTGTATGCGAAGCTCATGCAGAAGGAGAACGAGATCTTTTCGAGTGATAACGCGCTGTGGGAAAAGGTATTCAATGCGGCAAATAAAGACTCGACAATGATTGAGGACGGCAGCAATTACGGCGATTTCTTGCTCAAGACCATCGACGGCGCCAAGGATGAGTTTACGGCGGATGAGCTTAAGACGCTCAAGGCCGGTGCGCAGCAGATCAAGGAAATCGAGGACAAGCTCGAGAGCTTGGAGAAGGAGTTCCCCGGCTGTGGAAGCACGCCGAGCGCAGGCGAGAGCGTCGACGCTTCGACCGCTGGCATGACGGCTGGTGCCAATGCTTCGAGCGAGGCGACGAAGTTCCCCAGCTTTACGGGCAAGGACCTGGACGGCAACGACGTGAGCAGCGACGAGCTGTTCTCTAAGAACAAGGTCACCGTCATGAACTTCTGGTTCACCACTTGCAAGCCGTGCGTGGGTGAGTTGGGCGACCTTGAGGACCTGAATAAGGAGCTTGCCAAGAAGGGCGGCCAGGTCGTGGGCGTCAATTCCTTTACGCTCGATGGCAACAAGGGCGAGATTGCAGATGCCAAGGACGTACTGAGCAAGAAGGGCGTGACATATAAGAACATCTGGTTCAAGTCGGATAGCGAGGCCGGTAAGTTTACGTCAAATTTGTTCTCGTTCCCGACAACGTATGTCATCGATCAGAATGGCAACATCGTAGGAGATCCAATCGTGGGAGCCATCAACTCCGCTGAGCAGCGCGCAGCACTCAACAAACTTATCGACCAGGCGATTGCAAATAGCGAGCAGTAGAAAACGCGTAAAGCATAGCGAGGATCGTGCGCCACTGTGCGAAGTAGTTCACTACCTTTCAAGATAAGCTCCACCATATAGAGGTCCCGCTCGGGACCTCTTTTTTGGGCGCCGCCCCGTTCGTTTTTTGATGCGGTTCCCTACATTCCTCACTGGCACCGGCAAAAAATGGGGATAGAGTAGGACAAACGCGTCGAATACGAACGGCGGAGGAGAGCGGGCAGGGTGCCTGCGCAGGAGAGGTTGCCGTCTATGCTGGAGCTCAAAGGTATTTGCAAAAGGTACGTTACGCAGTCGTTTACGCAGGTGGCACTCGACAGCGTAAGCCTGTCTTTTCGCGATAACGAGTTCGTGGCCATTCTGGGCCCTTCGGGCTCGGGCAAGACTACGATGCTCAACGTTATCGGCGGACTGGATCATTTCGATTCTGGCGACCTGCTGATCGACGGCATCTCGACCAAGGACTTTCACGATCGCGATTGGGATGCCTACCGCAACAACCGCATCGGCTTTGTGTTCCAAAGCTATAACCTCATTCCGCATCAGACCATTTTGGAAAACGTGGAGCTGGCGCTCACGCTCACGGGCGTGGGGCATGCCGAGCGCCGCCAGCGTGCGCGCGAGGCGTTGGAGAAAGTCGGCCTGGGCGAGCACGTTAACAAGCGCCCGAGTCAGCTATCGGGCGGGCAGATGCAGCGCGTGGCCATCGCCCGCGCCCTGATTAATGATCCCGAGATTGTGCTGGCAGACGAGCCGACCGGCGCCCTGGACTCAACGACATCCGTACAGGTCATGGATCTGCTCAAGGATGTGGCGCGTGACCGTCTGGTTATTATGGTCACGCACAATCCCGAGCTGGCGTACCAATACGCCACGCGCATCGTCAACCTGGCGGACGGCAAGATCACCGACGATTCCGATTCTTTCGATGTCGCTGACGCCACGCGCCGCGAGGCCAAGCCTACGCGCAAAACCTCGATGAGCTTTGTGACGGCGCTGGGGCTTTCTGCCCGCAACCTTATGACCAAAAAGGGCCGTACGGCCATGACTGCCTTTGCGGGCTCGATTGGCATTATCGGTATCGCGGCGATTCTGGCGCTGTCCAATGGCGTGAACAATTACATCAAAAAGGTCGAGGAGGATACGCTCTCGAGTTACCCGCTTACGATCTCCAAGCAGGACTACGACCTGTCGTCCATGATGGGCGGGCAGGGGGCCACGGATGATGAGGCGTCCAACGGCGAGGATTTATCCGACGGTACTGGTGGCAAAGCTAAGGGAACCGATAAGATCCCCGTGGTTACGGCCGTAAAGGACATGTTTGCAAGCGTTAAGTCCAACGACATGACGAGCTTTAAGGCATGGCTCGATGCCGGTGGCGACGGCATCGATAAAGAGGTCAATGCCATCCAGTACGGCTACGGTGTATCGCCGGTTGTCTATCGTGCGGGTAAGGGTGACGAGAAACCCGTTCGGCTTGTTCCCAACGCCATGACCGAAGCCATGAGCGGAGGCGCGAGCTCGGCGGCAACGGTGAGCATGGAATCCATGGGAACCTCGGTCTTTAACGAGATGATTGACGACCAGAGCCTGCTCGACAGCCAGTACGATGTCGTCGCCGGTCATTGGCCTACGTCTGCTAACGAAGCCGTAATGGTGCTTTCGAGCCGCGGCACGGTGGGTGACTATACGCTCTACAGCATCGGTGCGCTGGATATCGATGAGCTCAACGATCTGGTAAACAGCGCTATGACGGCTGACGGTGGGGTCGAAACGCCCGAGACCGGCACCGACTTTACCTACGACGATGCGCTGTCCACGACGTTTAAGGTGCTGTCGCCGGCCGATGCGTATCGCAAAAACGAAGAGACCGGCATGTGGACTGACATGTCTGGCGACGCCGACTTTATGGCCGCCAAAGTTGCCGATGGCATCGACGTGCACATTGTGGGCGTGGTGCGACCTAACGAGACGGCCAATGCGAGCGCGTTGTCTCCGGGCATTGCCTATACGCATGCGCTGACTCGCCAGCTTATGGAGCGCGCCGCCGATTCGCAGATTGTGCAGGAGCAACTCGCCCACCCCGAGACGGATGTCTTTACGGGCAAAACCTTCGACGAACTGCAGGGCGAGGCCAAGCAAGGCGTGGATCTGGACAGCATGTTCAGTGTGGACGAGGCGGCGCTCAAGAGCGCGTTCTCGTTTGATGCGTCTGCGCTCTCGGGTACGGCCGGCGGTATGGACCTTTCTGGCATCGATCTGTCGGGGCTGGACATTGACCTTTCGGGCGTTGGCAAGGACATCGACTTTGGCGACATCATGGCCAAAGCGCCGGCCCCAGATTTCTCGGGTATCTTTGACGGTCTGGAACTCACGCCCGAGCAAATGCAGCAGGTGGGAACGCTTGCCAACCAGTTGTTTGAGGGCTTTTTGCAGTCTGATCAGTTTAAGGCGCTGACACCCGAAGATCTTAAAGACGCGTCAAAGCTCGCTGCCGCATTCTCGACGTATCTTGAGAATGATGCCGCAGCCCAGCAAATCCTGGCCCAGCTCAAAGCGCTCGGCGGCGATGCCCTGGCCGAGCGCCTGCAACAGGCGATGACCGACTATGTGCAAAAGCAACTGGCTCCGTATCTGCAGCAGGCTATGGATCAGGTGATGAAGGCAATCAGCGAGCAGATTGCGACGACGGTATCGTCCCAGCTTAAAGCAGGCGCGGCGGGGCTCATGGGACAGATGGCGACGCAGATGTCGTCGAGTATTGCCAACCTAGCGAGCGCTATGCGTGTGGATGCGAGCGCCTTTGCCAATGCCATTCACTTCAACATGGACGCCGAGGACCTGAGTTCGCTCATGATGAGCTATGCCAAGGCGTCGAAGCTCACCTACGACAACAACCTGACCACGCTGGGCTATGCAGACGAGGCAGACCCCATCTCGGTCAAGATTTTCCCGCGCGACTTTGAGGCCAAGGAGCGCGTGCTTGATCACATCGATGCGTACAACAAGCAGGTCAAAGCCGCCGGCCACGACGAACAAGTCATCTCGTACACCGACTACATGGGCATCATCATGGGCTCGGTGACCGACATCGTGAACACCATCAGCTTGGTGCTCATCGCATTTGTGAGCATCAGCTTGGTCGTCAGCTCCATCATGATCGGCATCATCACGTACATCAGCGTGCTGGAGCGAAAGAAGGAGATTGGCATTCTGCGCGCGATCGGCGCGTCAAAGCGCAACGTGGCCAACGTGTTCAACGCCGAGACGTTTATAGAAGGTCTCATCGCCGGCGTCTTTGCCATTGTCGTCGTGGTGCTCGTGAGCTTTCCGGTTAACGCTTGGGCGCTTGCGGCCAAGCAGGTGCCCAATCTGATGAGCCTGCCCGTGCAGGATGCGCTGGTGCTCATTGCGATTTCTGTGTTGCTAACGGTCGTTGCCGGCCTGCTGCCCGCCCGCAGCGCATCCAGGAAGGATCCCGTGGAGGCCCTGCGCTCCGAATAATGTGACAAGGGACGGTCCCTTTGTCACATTGAGCGGCTTGTGAATTCGAGGTCTAATACTTTTCCGAGAAGTGAACGAGTCAAAATGGACCCCCGAAGCGTCGACACTTTTGAGATGCAATTTCCTGCGGTTTTGCCAGCCAAATCCTGCGGGTTTGACGTCTAAAAATGTCGATGCTTCGGGGGTTCAAATACAGCCGTTCACTTCTCGGAAAAGTATTAGACCTCGAGATATAGACGATGTTTGCGAGCGGCAATTAGAGCGTAAGCCTTTAGTTCTTCTTTGCAGAGAGCATGAGCCTAATTTCCGGGTGGGTGTATTCGCCGAACTCTTCCTTGGGCTCGGTGTCAAAGGCGTAGTACGACTTGATAGATTCGTCCTCCGTCTTGATGCTGATTTCTTCATATAGGGATCCGGCTAAAAATGCCTGTTTAAATTCATCCGACAGGCTGTATGGCGTGAGGAGGTTCGGTGTGGCAACGGAAATGTCCAACCCGTTGAGCGGGGCGCAGAGCGTCGCGATATCCTGCTCGGCGCGGGCGAGGTTGTCTGCAAGGCTTGCATCGGGGTCGATCTGACTGGTGTAATCGACGTCCGTGAGCATGCCATCTGCATCGAAAGAAAGGTAGACATAGGCTGCTTGAGCGCCGAGGTCATTATCGCGCAGATAGCCGATAATGCGGTACCCGTAGTCGTGATACGACTCGTATGGGTCGTCTGCCGCGACGCGTTCGCACACGGGCTCCAAGGCATCTTGCGCGATGGCGAGCTGCTCGGCGGCTGCAGCCTTTCTTGCCTGAAGCTCGTTATTTCCCTGGACAAATTGCGGGATGTAGACGCCAAGCAGCACAATGACGGGCAACACCGCGAGAGCCATGATCTGCTTCTTGACGCTTGGGATCGTCACGCCGTATGCGTTTGCCATGGCCTCGGCATTGCTCGAGGTCTCGGCCAGCACGTCTGCCGCCGTGGCGACTGCCCCCACGGTGCTGGCGACCTCGGCGGCACCGCCCAGGTTGCGTGCGAGATCGTTATCGCTGTTCTTGAGCAGGCGGCCGGCAGCTTGCGTGGCAAGCACACCGGCGACCTCCGTGGAGCGGTCTTTGTTGATTTGGGCTACCGCAAGCCTGCTCTGCAGCTCCTTCCACTGTTTGCCCTGCATTCCAAAGCGCGGCGCAAAAGCGCAATAGCAAAAGATGGCGAGTTCGATTACGGTGAGTGCGATGGCGGTATATATGCCCGCGGGTTGGAATTCCTTTTGGTGGAACGCGATATCGTTGATCATTTGGAGCGGCAACATCAACAGGCATGCTACGAACGACATGACGAGTGCGGTCGCTGCGATTTTGGGGTATGTGCAGTACCGCTGGATGCGTTTCTGTTCTTGTTCGGTGAGCTGCTGCATGGGGCCTCGACTCTCATCGTTTTTTGGGCGATGCGCACACGCTCTTGAGTATAGATGAGTGAAGGGTGTCTGTTGTTCAGACATAGCGGTCAACAGCATGCTGTTGGTGATCGTTTGATCGCGAACGTCGTCTTTTGGAGCATGAAGCCGCTGTCGAGGGACGAATAACGAGCAAAGGGGGGCCGCCATGGGGCGGCCCCCTTTGCTGTTTGTGGGCATCGGCAAATCGA
>OBYW01000355.1_pt1 | contig 25141 bp, 27 predicted proteins | sample 1476841 | NCBI WGS metagenome assembly OBYW01 (sample SAMEA2580222, study PRJEB22360) | human gut metagenome | biome: human gut; feature: human-associated habitat; material: faeces | place: Denmark | collected 2008/2010
GCATCGAAACACTTGACGAGTAAAATACGTTAACTTGCATGAGTTAACGGTTGGCGGCCATCCCATGCGGGTGGCCGCCTTTTTACGTAAGGAGTCGCTTTGATGGACAAGGCCGCATCCGCCGGTCATTCGGACCGTTGCCGCATCGTCGTCGATACCTGCTGCGACTTTAGCCCCGAGGTCGCCGCGAACCTCGATGTCGATATCCTGGGTTTCCCCTTCATTATCGATGGCGAGGAGCGCACGGACGACATCTGGTCGAGCATGAGCCCTAAGGAGTTCTACGACCGCATGCGCGCCGGCGCCCGCGTGTCCACCTCGGCTGTGTCGCTCGGTCGCTATATCGAGTTCTTTACCGAGTGCGCCAAAGAGGGCACGCCCACGGTCTACCTGTGCTTTACCTCGGCGCTGTCGTCGAGCTACAACTCCGCGTGCCAGGCGGCAGATGCCGTGCGCGCCGAGTATCCCAACTTTGAGCTCTACGTGATCGACAACGCTCTGCCCTGCGCGACCGGCGCGCTCTTGGCGCTCGAGGCCGTGCGCCAGCGTTCGGCGGGACTGACCGCCAAGCAGCTGGTCGATTGGGCAAACGAGGCAAAGACCTACGTCCACGGCTACTTTACGCTCGAGAGCTTCGACGCGCTGGCTGCCGGCGGCCGCATTCCGCCCGCGGCGGCGCAGCTCACGGCAAAACTCGACGTCAAGCCCGAGCTTTCCTACGACCTGGCCGGCTCGCTGTCGCTGATCGGCGTCAACCGCGGCCGCAAGAAGGCGCTCAAGTCCATCCTCAAGTCGTTCCGCGAGAACTACGTGCCCGACCGCACCATGCCCATCGCCATCATGACTGCCGATGCCGAGAAGGATGGTGACTGGCTTGAGGCCGCAGTTCGCAAGGAGGAGGGCTGCGCCGACGTCACGATTATCCGTAGTTCCGTCGGTCCTACCATCGGCTCGCACGTGGGGCCCGGCATGGTGGCACTTGCGTTTTGGGGCAAGAACCGCGCCGAGAAAGCCTCGCTTTCCGACCGCATCGCTCGCCGCGTGCGCGGGCAGTAGGCAAGCGATGCGTCCGTAATCGCCCTCGACTCACAGCCCAAACGCTGGCACCGAGTATTCAACCTGGTAATAACACCCAACCCAAAAGGAAAGGTTTCATGGCAAACAAGCTCTCTGTCGCATTTATCGGCACCGGAATTATGGGTGCCCCCATTGCCGGCCACATTCTGGACGCTGGCTATCCCGTCACGGTCAACAACCGCACCAAGTCCAAGGCCGCAGCGCTCGTTGAGCGCGGTGCCGTCTGGGCCGATACGCCGGCAGATGCCGCGGCGAACGCCGACGTCGTCTTTACCATGGTGGGTTATCCCTCCGAGGTCGAGGAGCTCTACCTGGCGGGTGACGGTCTGCTCGCGTGCACTAAGCCCGGTGCGGTCCTGATCGACCTCACCACGAGCTCGCCCGAGCTGGCGCGCGACATTGCCGAGGCCGCCCAGGTCTCCGGCCGCATGGCGTTTGACTGCCCCGTCACCGGCGGCGAGTCGGGTGCCATCGCCGGCACGCTCACGGCTATCGTGGGCGCCACCGAGAACGACATCGCGCCGGTCCGCGACATCCTTTCCACCTTTGCGGCAACCATCTGCTGCTTTGATGGCGCCGGCAAGGGCCAGGCTGCCAAGCTCGCCAACCAGGTGTCGCTGGGCGCCTGCATGGTCGGCATGGCAGACGCGCTGGCGTTTGCCGAGCTGAGCGGCCTTGATCTTGAGAAGACCCGTCAGATGATCCTGGGCGGCACCGGTAAGTCCGGCGCCATGGAGAGCCTGGCGCCCAAGGCGCTCGACGGCGACTACAAGCCCGGCTTTATGGTTGAGCACTTCATTAAGGACCTGCGCTTGGCGCTCGCCTATGCCGATGACCGCGAGCTTGCGCTGCCCGGCGCCGACGTGGCCTTTACGCTTTACGACATGCTCGATGCCATCGGTGGCGCCAAGCTGGGTACCCAGGCCGTCACGGTCCTCTATAAGGAGGAGGCCGACGCCATCGCCGCCGGTCTGGACTGGTCGCAGTATCGTCCCGAGGAGCATGGTGCTCACGAGGAAGGCTGCGGTTGCGGCGAGCATGGCGACGATCACGAGTGCGGTTGCGGCCACCACCATGGCGAGGACCACGAGTGCTGCGGCGGCCACGGCCATGATGATGGCCACGAGTGCTGCTGCGGCCACCATCACGGGGAGTAGCGCCCATGAGCTGGACGTTCGTGGTGCTTGCGCTGGTGCTCTTTCTCTTCGCGATCTACATTGGCTTTTTGTGCGGCCAGTGGGCGTGCGAAAAGCGCGTCATCACCAAGCGCGACTACTGGATTGCCAACTTTGCGGGAGCGGCGGCAGTCATCCTGCTGACCTGGGTGTTCTCGCTGTTCCCGCTGGTGCAGTTTGCGCCGATCGGCTGGCTCGGCGGCTTAAGATGAGCTTTGGCGAGTCCGTCGGTCCGTGGCGCAAACACGACGAGGTCTTTAACGTTAACAAGGCTCACCGCGCCGCCGCCGACGCGGGCGATGCCGAGGAGCGCCGCCGTGCGCGTCGCAATGGCGCGGCCGACCGACAGCTCATCTCGGTCACCGATGACAGCAAGGGTGCTGACAAGCACGCTAAGAAATAGTAAAAAGAGGTAACTATGGCAGAAAACAAAGACGAACAGCTCACCGACGAGGAGCTGGCACAGCTCCAGCTGGCAGAGGAGAACGAGAACGCCGTCGACCGCCTGGTCAAGGAGCTCGGCTGCCCCACGCGCCGTATCCGCCAGTTTGCCGCCCGCGTGCTGCCCCTGCTTGCCGAGCGCGATCCGCAGCGCGTCGTGCCCTGTGTGCCCGCGCTGATCGAGGCGCTCGATCGCCCCGAGGCTCAGACCCGCTGGGAGGCCCTCGATGCCCTGACGGCGCTCGCCACCACTTGCCCCGAGCAGCTGGGCGATGCCTTTGAGGGCGCCGAGACCGCGCTGTTCGACGAGATTTCCTCCACGCTGCGCTATGCCGCCTTCCGCCTGCTGTGCGTGTGGGGCGCCACGAGCGTCGAGCGTTCGCGCGAGGCTTGGCCCATCCTGGACGAGGCTATCCAGTGCTACCACGGCGACCTTGAGTATCGCGATATGCTCGGTTGCCTGTACGAGTTTGGCCAGGGCGAGATCGACGCCGAGGTCGCCGAGAAGCTTGCGCTGCGCCTTAAGTTCGACGCCGAGAACGGCAAGGGCAGCTATCTCAAGGCCCGTTCGAGCGAGATTTGCGAAATGCTTGTTAAACGTTTTGGCCTGGATCTCTCCAAAAAGAAGAAGCGTGCTAGCGTTAAAAAATCTGACGACGCCGAAGACGAGGAGTAACAGATTATGGCGCACGATGTAGTCCTGATTCCCGGTGACGGTATCGGTCCCGAGATTACGCAGGCCATGCGCCGCGTGGTCGAGGCCACCGGTGTCCAGATCAACTGGAACGTCCAGGAGGCAGGTGCCGGCGTCATGGACGAGTTTGGCACGCCGCTGCCCCAGCACGTGCTCGATGCGGTCGCCGAGACCAAGGTTGCCATCAAGGGCCCCATCACCACGCCGGTCGGCACGGGTTTCCGCAGCGTTAACGTGGCCCTGCGCAAGCACTTCGACCTGTACGCCTGCGTGCGCCCCTGCCTGTCGCAGCCGGGCGACGGCTCGCGCTTCCGCGACGTCGACCTGGTCATCGTGCGTGAGAACACCGAGGACCTCTACGCCGGGATCGAGTTCGATGAGGGCGCTGCCGAGGTCGAGGAGCTCTCACAGCTTGTCGAGCGCTCGGGTCAGAAGACCTTCGCCGCCGATTCCGCCATCTCAATTAAGCCCATCTCCATCGCCAAGAGCCGCCGCATTGTGGAGTACGCCTTTGAGTACGCCCGCCGTTGCGGCCGCAAAAAGGTGACGGCCGTACACAAGGCAAACATCATGAAAGCGACTGACGGCCTGTTCCTGCGCGTTGCGCGCGAGGTGGCCGCCAACTATCCCGAAATCGAGTTCAACGACAAGATCGTCGACGCCACCTGCATGGGTCTGGTCCAGAACCCCAACGACTTCGATGTCCTGGTGCTGCCCAACCTGTACGGCGACATCGTGAGCGACCTGTGCGCCGGCCTGGTGGGCGGCTTAGGCATGGCCCCCGGCTCCAACATCGGTGCCGACTGCGCCATCTTCGAGGCAACGCACGGCTCTGCGCCCGATATCGCTGGTCAGGATATCGCCAACCCCACGGCCGAGATTCTCTCTGCTGCGATGATGCTCGATCACCTGGGCGAGAACGACGCTGCCAATCGCATTCGCGCCGCCGTCTCTGCCACGCTCGACGAGGGCGAGCAGGTTACCGGTGACGTGCGTCGTGCCCAGACCGGCTCCGTCGAGGGGGCCGTGGGCACGCAGGCCTTTGCCGATGCCGTTATCGCGCACCTGGCCTAAGGTAGGCACGTTGCAAACGCCTAAATTGTACTTAAGTGTTTGCGTATAACCTAAGAATCAATACGCCCGGCGCTCTGTCGGGCGTATCCTATTGAGGACTATGTTTCCTAACAAGGAGTAACCGATATGGGTCTGATTCAAAAGAAGGACGAGAAGGACGAGATCGACGGTATCCAGATCATCGAGCGCGGCGAAGGCCCCGACGGTGACGAGGACGAGAAGATCGACCTGGTCGCCGGTACGTCTGCCGAGCACATTGCTGCCGGTACGACGGCCGAGGAGGAGGACGCCCGTCTGGAGGCTCAGATTGCCGTGGATGCCGCTGACGAGAATCTGATGCCCGAGGCCCAGGATGAGGACGACGATATCCTGGGTTCCGATGAAGACGATCGCGTATCCAAGCACAAGAAGACGATGATTGCCGCCTTTGTGGTTGCAGTCGTGATCGCTGCGGTGGTCGGCTTCTTTATCGGCAATGGCGGCTTTGGCGGCAAGGGTGTCGGCTCGGCGACCCTGACCGAGGACCAGCTCGATTCGACCGTGGCAAGCTATAGCTACAACGGCAAGAAGAGTGATATCACCGCGCGCGAGGCCATTGAGAGCCAGTACAGCCTCGACACCGTCAAGGATGGCGATGGCAACTACACCGCTCCCTCTGCCGACGTCATCCTGTCCTACGTGCGCAACAAGATCCTGCTCGACGCTGCCGAGGACGAGGGCATCACCGTCTCTTCTAAGGAGATGAAGAAGTACGCCGAGGATTCCATCGGCACTTCGGACTACAAGACCATGGCCACGCAGTATGGCGTGTCCAAGGACCAGGCCAAGCAGATCGTCCGTCAGTCCGCGACGCTGCAGAAGCTCTACAAGAAGAAGGTGGGCGATAGCTCCGCAAGCATGCCGACCGCCCCGACCGAGCCTGCTGACGGCAACGAGGAGACCGCGAGCAAGGACTACGCCGATTACATCATCAAACTTGCCGGCGACGAGTGGGATAGCGAAAAGGGCACCTGGAAGGACGCCGATAGCACCTACGCTAAGGCCTTCGCTGACGATGCCTTTACGGCTGATAGCGCTACCTACAAGCAGGCCATGACCGCCTATTACACCGCCTACCAGCAGTACTCTTCGCAGGCTTCGAGCGCCAGCTCCAAGTGGACCGAGTATGCTAACGGCCTCTACGCCAAAGCCAACATCAGCATCTACGGCCTGTTTGCGTAAGGTTTGCCTGCACTACTGTGCGCTAGCCGATCTGCCTGATTTAGCCCGCTAGAACGGACAACGTTCTAGCGGGCTTTTTGCTGCCGAAACCACTGGAGTAGGCCTCGCGCCCGCGCAAGCGCTCCATCGCGCTTCCCCGATTCATATGGGAAAACAACTGCAAACGATTGCAAGTAACCGGTGAACGGTCGAAAACTACCGTTCACCGATAATCTCAAAACTGGTTCTAACTGGTATTAAGTCAAAAAGACCAATTCACATATCTTCACAATGACCTGCAATTTTTCTACACGCTATTTTTAGCCGCCCTGCGTTGTTTAGACACAGGAAAAGATCCGATCTTTTGCCAAAGCATTTCGGAACGGTTTCAAAACCGCAGGTAGAAGTGTTAACGACCGGTAAACGGTCGATTTATCACCGTGAGCGGTGCAAAAACGTTTTACCGTATGAATCAACGAAAGCGACCTCTTCTGGGGTGATATAGTGACAACACGTCACGTGGTTACTACCAGTTTAGAAACCACTGGTCTTCAAAGTACGCTTTCTAAGAAGCTTTAAGGGCGAGCGCCCGCTGGCTTCCGAAAATCATCGGACTCAGATCGTACACACCTTCGGAAGGGAAATTTGAATGGTTGGCTTTATTCTTACCGGTCATGGACAGTTCGCACCCGGCCTCGCAAGCGCTATCGCTATGGTTGCTGGCGACCAGCCCGCTTTTACCGTCGTTCCTTTTGAGGGCGACCAGGCTGCTTCCTACGGTGAGGATCTCCGCGCCGCTATTACCGCCATGCGCGAGGAGTGCGATGGCGTGCTCGTCTTTACCGACCTGCTTGGTGGCACCCCGTTCAACCAGGCGATGATGATTGCCCAGGATGTCGACAACGTCGAGGTTCTGACCGGCACCAACCTTCCCATGGTTATTGAGCTTCTGTTCCTCCGCGGCAACGCCACGCTCGCCGAGCTTGGCGAGCAGGCCGTGACCGTTGGCCAGACGGGCATCACCGCCCAGACGGTCGCATCCGTTGCCGGCTCCGACGAAGAGGATATCTTCGGCGACGAGGACGGCATCTAATGGCCGATTTCGGAGCCAACGTCCTGAGCTCCTCGGTCGCCCTTTTAGGCCTGCTTGTCATCATGGGCTTGATTTACACCATCTGGTCGCAAATCAACATGAAGAAGAAGCAGAAGTACTTCAAGGAGCTGCACACCGAGCTCAAGCCGGGTCAAGAGGTTCTTTTCGCCGGCGGTATCTACGGAACCGTCAAAGGCATCGAAGGCGAGAAGGTCCAGATCAAAGTCCGATCCGGAGCCGTCGTAGATGTTTCGCGTTACGCGATTCAGGAGATCAAGTAACTGTCGTCAGCAAATAACGAAAGGAAGCTGATCAACATGGCAGAACCCAACATTCTTCTTACCCGCATCGATAACCGACTGGTTCATGGTCAGGTTGCCACCCAGTGGAACTCCACCCTGGGCTCCAACCTCATCCTCGTCGCCAACGACGACGTGGCGTCCAACACCATGCGCCAGAACCTCATGAAGATGGCCGCTCCCGCCGGCGTCGCTACGCGTTTCTTCTCTCTGCAGAAGACCATCGACGTCATTGGCAAGGCGAGCCCGCGCCAGAAGATCTTCATCGTGGCCGAAACACCGGAAGACGTGCTTACGCTCGTCAAGGGCGGTGTGCCTATAAAGAAGGTAAACATCGGCAACATGCACATGTCGGAAGGAAAGCGCCAAGTCGCCACCTCCGTCGCAGTTAACGACGAGGATGTCGCTGCGTTTAAAGAGCTGCAGGAATTGGGGGTGGAGTTGGAGATCAGGCGCGTTCCGAGCACGCCTGTTGAGGACACGAGCAAGCTCTTCTCGTAATCCTCGTGATCCACGTTGTCAGGAGTGAAACCCTGACGTTCTGTACGTGAAATCCAAAGTGCGTACATACATTTTGAAAGGAGGAGCAAGATGGAATACTCGATCATCCAGATCGCTCTGGTCTTCGTCGTCACGTTCATCGCGGCAATCGACCAGTTTGACTTCCTCGAGTCTCTCTATCAGCCCATCGTCACCGGCGCCGTCATCGGTCTTATCCTTGGCGACCTCAACACCGGTCTTCTCGTGGGTGGTACCTATCAGCTCATGACGATCGGCAACATGCCGATCGGAGGCGCTCAGCCGCCTAACGCCGTCATCGGCGGCATCATGGCAGCCATTCTCGCTATCGCCACGGGCCTCGAGCCCAACGCGGCAGTCGGTCTCGCCATTCCGTTCGCTCTGCTTGGCCAGCTCGGCGTTACCCTGGTCTTCACGCTTATGTCCCCGCTTATGTCCACGGCCGATAACATGGCTCACAACGCGGACACCAAGGGCATCGAGCGCCTGAACTACTTCGCCATGGCTCTGCTCGGCCTGATCTTCGCTGTCGTCGTCACCCTGTTCTTCATCGCTGGCGCTACCATTGGTCAGACCATCGCTTCCGCCATCCCGACTTGGCTGCAGACCGGTCTGTCCGCTGCAGGCGGCATGATGCGCTTCGTCGGCTTCGCCGTCCTGCTCAAGGTTATGATGAACCGCGATATGTGGGGCTTCTTCCTCATGGGCTTTGGCCTCGCGCTCATCACCGTTGCCAACGATTCGCTGGCAACCCCTGCTCTGCTCATCCTCGCTCTCATCGGCTTCGGCATCGCTTTCTGGGACTTCCAGCAGCAGACCGAGCTGAAGGGTGCAGCTGTTTCTGACGGAGGTGACTTCGAAGATGGCATCTAATGAGTATGTGATCCCGGAGCACTACGAGGATCTCACTCCTGCTCCGCAGCTCGACCAGAAGACCCTCAACAAGATGGCTTGGCGCTCCTGCTTCCTGCAGGCATCGTTCAACTACGAGCGCATGCAGGCCGCTGGCTGGCTCTACTCCATCATCCCCGGTCTGGAGAAGATCCACACCAACAAGAACGACCTCGCGGCTTCCATGAGCCACAACCTGGAGTTCTTCAACACCCACCCGTTCCTTGTCACCTTTGTTATGGGCATCGTGCTTTCGCTCGAGCAGAACAAGGTTGACATCCCCACGATCCGCGCCGTCCGCGTCGCCGCAATGGGCCCGCTCGGTGGTATCGGTGACGCCCTGTTCTGGCTGACGCTCGTGCCTATCACGGCCGGCATCACCTCCAACATGGCCATCAACGGCAACGCCGCTGCACCGATCATCTTCCTGGTGATCTTCAACGTCGTCCAGTTCGCTCTGCGCTTCTGGCTCATGAACTGGTCCTACAAGCTTGGCACCAGCGCTATTGACGCTCTGACCGCCAACATGCAGGCCTTCACGCGTGCCGCTTCCATCATGGGCGTCTTCGTCGTCGGTTGCCTGGTCGTCACCATGGGTGGCACCCAGATCAACCTCCAGATCCCCAACGGCACCACCCGTGGTCTCTCCGCTACTACCGTGATCGTCTCCGAGAAGGAGGCCGAGAACTTCACCGGTATGGAGGGCATCGATACCGAGACCGCTGAGGCCGGTACCATCGCCATGACCGATAAGGACGGCAACGCCCTTACCGCTTCCGATGCCGACGGCAACGCTGTCGAGTGCGGCGTCACCGATCTGGGTAACGGCATGGAGTCCGTGACCTACGGCACCGTTACCGAGGATCCGGTCAACTTCTCTGTTGCCGACACCCTCAACACCATCGTCCCGAAGCTCGTCCCGCTTATGCTTACGCTGCTGCTTTACTACATGTTCGCTAAGCACAGCTGGACCCCGACCAAGGGCATTCTCCTGCTCTTCGTCCTTGGCATCCTGGGCGCTGGCCCGCTTGGTCTCTGGCCGAGCATCTGGTAAGGCTCTAGCTTGAGGGGTGTGTCCCTACGCGGCTCACACCCCGACCCCTTAAGCCATGTGTATGTTAAAAGCCGCGTGCTCGAAAGAGCGCGCGGCTTTTGTTTTCTTAATGATTCGGGTGTGGCAGACAGATAATGCATAACACCCTAGGTAGTTAGCCGAATTCGAGCAAAAGGGAGGATAGGATGGCGATCGGAGCGCGTAAGCAACCGCTGTACGATCAGCTGGTCGATATTCTGACCGAAAAGATTGACCATGAATATCGCGCCGGTGACATGATTCCTTCCGAGCGCGAACTTTCGGAGCGCTATGGTCTCTCGCGCACTACGGTACGCCTGGCTCTGCAGGAACTGGAGCGTTTAGGACTGGTGGTTCGGCAGCACGGTCGCGGTACCTTTGTGACCGACCGTTCGGCAAAAGCAACCAATCTTATGCAGTCCTACAGCTTTACCGAGCAGATGCGCGCGATGGGTCGAGAACCCGAGACCACGATTCTCGAGTTTTGCGAGATGGAGGCCGATAAGAATCTGGCCGAGCATATGGGATTGCGCATCGGTGATCGCATTTTTAAGCTCAAGCGCCTTCGCTCTGCCGACAACATGCCCATGATGGTCGAACGCAGCTATCTACCGGTTCGTCAATTTCTGTCCCTAAAGCGACCGCTGCTGGAGCGTAAGCCGCTTTACGATGTGATTGAGCAGGACTTTCAGCAAAAGATACGCGTGGCCGAAGAGGAGTTCTATGCGAGCATAGCCCGTCCCACCGACGCCCACCTTTTGGGAATTGTCGAGGGCTCGCCTGTGCTCGATTTGGTCAGGACTACGTATAACGAGTCAAACGAGGTTGTGGAGTACACACTCTCGGTTGCTCGTGCCGATCAGTTTAAATACAAGGTTTACCACCAGCGTAGCGATTAGTGTCCGCATCGTTTCCATATGATGATTCTTTGCATTTAACTGGTTACTACCAGATAACCAACCGAAGTGTATAATTGCACGTCAGAGGATTACTTCTAGAGAGAGGTATTAAAAATGTTCGAGAAGAGTGTCGAGGAGCTCACCGAGCTCGGCGCCCAGATCACCACGGCCGAGATTGCTCAGCAGCCCGAGCTTTGGCGTGATACGCTCAACATCTATCGCGAGAACAAGGAGGCCATCGAGGCCTTCCTGGCCGAGGCTCGCGCTATGGGCGAGGGTCGTCTGTCCGTTGTCTTCACCGGTGCCGGTACGTCCGACTACGTTGGCGATACCTGCGCCCCGTACCTGCGTCACGCTGGCAACACTGATCTCTACGACTTTAAGCCCATCGCCACGACCGACATCGTGAGCGCCCCGCGCGACTTCCTGCGCGCCGAGGATCCCACGCTCGTGGTTTCCTTCGCCCGCTCTGGCAACAGCCCCGAGAGCCTTGCCGCCGTTGCCGTTGCCAAGGAGCTCGTCCACAACGTCAAGTTCCTCAACATCACCTGCGCTCCCGAGGGCAAGCTCGCCGTCGAATCTGCCGATGATCCCAACGCGCTGACGCTGCTCATTCCGCGCGCCAACGACAAGGGCTTCGCCATGACCGGTTCTTATTCCTGCATGACCCTGCTCTCTACCCTTATTTTCGACACTGCCTCTGACGAGCAGAAGGCCGAGTGGGTCGAGACGATTGCCAAGATGGGCGAGGAGGTCATCTCCCGTGAGCCCGAGATCGCCGATTACCTGGCTGGCGACTTCAACCGCGTGACCTACTTGGGTTCTGGCTCCTTCGGTGGCCTTGCCCAGGAGAGCCAGCTCAAGATCCTCGAGCTCGCTCACGGTCTGGTCGCTACTTCCTACGACACCTCCATGGGCTATCGTCACGGACCTAAGTCCTTCGTCGACGATAAGACGCTCGTCTTCGTGTTCGTCAACAACGACGCCTACACCCGTCAGTACGACATCGACATCCTCAACGAGATCGGTGGCGACGAAATCGCTCAGCACACCATCGCCGTTCAGCAGGAAGGTGCCACCGTCTATGAGGGTGAGTCCTTCACCTTTAAGGGCTACGAGGCACTTCCCGAGGGCTACCTTGCTCTGCCGTTCGTGATGTTTGCCCAGGCTATCAGCCTGCTCAACTCCGTGCGCGTGGGCAACACGCCCGATACGCCGAGCCCCACCGGCACGGTCAACCGCGTGGTTAAGGGCGTGACGATTCACCCCTTCGCCGCTTAATCGCGTCCCCCTGTAAGGGCGCCCGTCCGCTCATAACGGCGGGCGGGCGCTTTTTGTTTTACGTGAGCTGGGTATAAACATCACTACAGTCAACTGCTTTAGAAGCAAGGAGTGCATATGAGCACGTACGCAATTAAGGCTGACAAGTTCTTCTTGCCGGCAGGCCCGCAACTGGGCGGCTATCTTATGGTCGAGGATGGCGTCTTTGGCGCCTGGCAGGCCGACGAGCCCTCTTGCGAGATTAAGGACTACACGGGATCGTGGATCGCACCGGGTATGGTCGATACTCACATCCATGGCTTCTACAACCACTCAACTACCGATAACGATCCCGAGGGCATCGATATCAGCTCGACCGAGCTCGCCCGTCGCGGCACCACCAGCTGGCTGCCCACGACGTTCACCGATGGCGTCGAGCAGATCAAGGACGCCTGCGCCGCCATCGCTCAGGCGGACGAGGGTCGCGGCCCCGACTTCTGCGGTGCTCGCATTCAGGGCATCTACCTGGAGGGCCCCTTCTTTACCATGAAGCACGTGGGCGCGCAGAACCCCGCTTACCTGATCGATCCCTCCGAGGAGGTCTTCGATCAGTGGCAGGAGGCTGCGGGTGGTCGCATCGTCAAGAGCGCCATGGCGGCCGAGCGCGACGGTGCCGCTGCTTATGCGGCTGCTCTGAATGCCAAGGGCGTGGTGACCAGCATCGGTCACTCCGACGCCACCTACGATGAGTGCATCGCCGCCATCAACGCCGGTGCCAGCTGCTTTACGCATACCTATAACGGTCAGCGCGGGCTGCATCACCGTGAGCCCGGTGTCGTGGGCGCTGCCATGTCCACGCCCGAGACCTACGCCGAGATCATCTGTGACGGCAAGCACGTTAACCCTGCCGCCATCAAGGCGCTGCTGCAGGCAAAGGGCTGGCAACACACGGTGCTCATCACCGACTGCCTTGGCTGCGGCGGCATGCCCGAGGGCAGCTACACCAGTGGCGGCATGGACGTCATCATGAAGGACAATCTGTGCTGGCTCGCCGACGGCAAGAGCATTGCCGGCTCGGTGCTCACGCTTGCCCAGGGCGTCAAGAATATCGTCGACTGGGGCATCGCCAGCGCCGATATCGCCATTCGCATGGCAACCGAGGTGCCGGCACGCTCCGCGCACATCGAGGATAAGTGCGGCAGCATCATGCCGGGTCGCGACGCCGACTTTGTCGTGTTCGACCATGAGCTCACCCTCGTCGAGACGTATGTTGGCGGCCAGAGCGTCGGCAACGCCTTTACCGAGTAACGATAGAAAAAAACGGCGGGCCCGAATCTGCTCGGACCCGCCGTATGGGTTAAACGCTCAAAAGCACCTTCACAGTTACAGTTTGTTGGCGATCTTCTTTGCCGTGCGCTTAACGCCGGCCACCAGACCTCCCGCAGGATGCTCCTTCTCGTATGCTAGGCGCTTTTCGCGCTTGGCGTACTCTTCGACGATGATGTCGCCATACTCGTCTTCGATCTTGTCGAAGAAGTCGACGGCGCCCTTAATTTCCTCAGCGGTTGGGTGTCCCTTTTGGACACCGCCGGTGAGTTTGAACGGCCCCCACGTATCAAAGCCGGGACAGCCGTAGACACCCATAAAGATGGCCTGCCTCATGCGGCAGATGCCATCGATATCCTTGCCGTACCACTTGTTTTTGCCACCGTAGGTCATAAGGCCAAACACCTTGTCCTGCGGCTGCAGCACGTTAGTGAGCACGCGTGCCATGTCCTTGTCGATCTCGGAGTAATAGATGCCCGTGGCGACACCGATCAGATGGTATTCGTGCAGGTCGGGATACTCGTTTTTACCGAGCGTCTTTACATCGAGGGTATCGATCTCGGGGTGCGCCTCAACGATGGCGTCCACGAGCTTTTTCGTATTGCCGTGGTGGCGCGAGGCGTAGAGGATGATGGTTCGCATAAGAAGGCCTTTCAGCTGTAATTGCATCAATGTCTGTATGGTACCCCGTTGCATGGCTAGGATACCGGACGCATCGATGAACGTGCGGGTTTGTCCTTTGGTTAGGGCCGAGACGGGTGCTTGCGAGCAAAAAGCAGTTGTTCGAAAGGATGGGCAATGGAATACGCTCTCTCCAACGATTCGATTTCTATTAAGGTGTCCACGGCTGGTGGTTCGTTTACCTCGATCGAGGCCGGAGGTCGCGAGTATCTGTGGCAGGGCGATCCCGCCGTGTGGTCCGGCCAGGCACCGATTTGCTTCCCGATTTGCGGAGGCTTGCGCGATAACAACGCCATGACGTTTGCCGGGCATCATGTAAAGCTCGCTCGCCATGGGTTTGCGCGCAAACAGGAGTGGAAGCTGCTGAGCCAGAGCGAGAACGAGCTGGCTATGTGCCTGGCATCGGAGGATAACGCTGCATTGCTGAGCGATTATCCGTATCCGTTTAAACTTGTCGCCCGCTATACGCTCGAGGACGCCGCCGTGCGCGTTTCCTACGAGGTCACCAATGAGGGCACCGAGGATATGCCGTTCTTTATCGGCGGTCATCCCGGCTTTAGGTGTCCGCTCGATGAGGGCGAGGCCTATACGGACTACGAGCTGCGCTTTGAGAAGGACGAGGCTGCTGAGCTTTGCGCTGCCGTCCCCTCGACTGGCTTGATTGACGTGACCAATCGCTCCAAGAACCCCATGGTGGGAAAGACGCTGCCTCTGTCACATGAGCTCTTCGATTTTGCGGAGACCATCTTTGACGTGCTCGAGAGCCGTCAGGTCACGCTTTCCAAAAAGGGCGAGGACAAGGGCGTCCGCCTGAGCTTTGAGGGCTTCCCATATCTCATTGTGTGGAGCAAGCCCGAGGGCGATTTTGTGGCGGTTGAGCCCTGGGGCGGCCTTTCGACCTGCTCCGATGAGGACGACGTGCTTGAGCATAAGCGCGGCTGCCTTGTCGCCAAGCCCAAGGAGACCGTCGTTCGCTCGTTCACGATTGAGATTCTGTAATTCCGTTTTGTCGACTCGTATCGCGAGGCGCAAGGAGCCTGCGAGATAAGGAGCTAAAAATGATCCTCACCGTTACGATGAACCCGTCTGTCGATACGCGCTATCAGCTCGATGAGCTCATTATCGACGACGTCAACCGTGTGACGCCCGAAAAGACCGCCGGCGGCAAGGGCCTCAACGTGGCCCGTGTGCTGGGTCAGCTGGGCGACGACGTTGTGGCAACCGGTCTGCTCGGCGGCCACATGGGCGCTTACATGGCTGAGCTCATGGACGCCAATGGCATTAAGAATGATTTTGTACCCATCAAGGGCGAGACTCGTATTTGCCTCAACATCCTCCACGCCGGCAACCAGACCGAGCTGCTCGAGAGCGGTCCGACAATTGCCCCCGAGGAGCTCGATGCCTTTACTGCCAAGTTTACCGAGCTTGCGGGCAAGGCCGATGTCGTCACCATCTCGGGTTCGCTGCCCCGCGGCGTCGAGGCGGACTACTATGCCAAGATCACGGGCATTGCCGAGAACGCCGGCGCCAAGGTGCTGCTCGATACCTCGGGTGCTTCGCTCGAGGCCGCCCTTAAGTCCGAAATTAAGCCCGAGCTGGTCAAGCCTAACCTGACCGAGATCAACGGCCTTCTGGGCACGAGCTTTACCACCGACGATGTGGACGAGCTCCGCGCCGCGCTCGCCTCTGATGCCCGCTTCTCCGATATCCCCTGGGTCGTCGTGTCCATGGGTGCTGCCGGCTCCGTCGGCTTCCACAATGGCCGTGCGTTCCGCGCCAAGACCCCCGATATCCCCGCCGTTAACGCCACGGGCTCTGGTGACTCCACTATCGCAGGCTTCGCGCATGCCATCGCTGCTGGCGCAGACGACGAGACGGTGCTGCGTACCGCCAACACTTGCGGCAAGCTCAACGCCATGGATCCCATGACCGGTCATCTGGTCATGGACCGTTGGGACGAGGTCTACAACGGCGTTGTCGTGACCGAGCTGTAAGGGCTTGGGCGTCGCCCCCGGCATCGATTGCTAGCTCATGTCGTCGACAAGTGCGATAGCATTATGCTGGGGCGCGACGCCGACGTTGTCGTGTTCAATCCCGACCTTACCCTGGTCGAGGCGTATGTGGGTGGCAACAGCGTCGGTAACGCTTTTATCGCGTAGCCGCCAAAGAAACGATCCGAGAGGGGATTTAGATGATTTACGGTGCATTGGGCGATATCGAGGAGTACCGTGGAATGCTCAAGGGCCTCGACGTGCTGATCGATTGGCTCGAGGAGAACGATCCGGCGGAGCTCGAGGTCGGCAGCCATCCGATTCTGGGCGACAAGGTCTTTGCGAACGTCATGGCTCCCACGACGCGTCCCGAGGCCGAGGCTCACTACGAGACGCATCAGCGCTATCACGACCTGCAGATCGATATTGAGGGTCGCGAGGCCTTTAAGGTTGCCACGGGCAGCCTAACGCTGGTCCAGGAGTTTGATGAGAAGGACGACTACGATCTGGTCGATTCCGACGCTTCGATCGCCGGCGATCTTGCTGACGACAAGTTTGCGCTGTTTGTTGCCGGCGAGCCTCATATGCCCACGCTCGAGTTCCCGGGCGATGGCGCGCAGCCGGTCAAGAAAATCTGCTTTAAGTTGCTTGCAGATGCTTACTGGGAGGAGTAACGCGCTGCTCGGCTGAGCTAGCGTGATTCCCCTTGGGGAACGCGTTTGAGCCCCGCTGATCGCGGTCCCCTTGGGGATTGCGGCTGGCGGGGTTTGTTGTTGAGTAGGGGAGTTGCCGGCGGCGTTGTGCTTGGATTGGCATTGGGCGATAAATCGGCAACAAAAAAGCCGCCTGAAGGCGGCTATCTTGTGCAATGGAGCCAGCGACCGGGCTCGAACCGGTGACCCCCGCTTTACGAGAGCGGTGCTCTACCAACTGAGCTACGCTGGCGGCCATGTGATGACGCAACTGAGGCGTCAACGGCTGTCTATGATACGGGACATCGCACATCCGCGCAAGGGTTCTGACGGCTTTTCTCACTTTAAATGCACTAATATTGGAGACGTGATGTCTTGCTCTTACGGGTCTCAAAGAGAATGGGGCAGCGATGGCTCAACCCAAGATTCTTCTCACACGCATCGATGACCGGTTTATTTACGGGCAAGACGTTGAGCTGTGGAATGAGACGACTGGTTCCAACCTTGTCCTGATCGTCAACGATGAGATCGCGGCGGATTCGCGCCAATGGGCACCCATGAGGGTGGCGGCGCCAGAAGGCGTTTGGACACGGTTTTTCTCGGTGCAAAGAACCATCGATATCATTCATACCGCAACACCGCGTCAATGGATTCTGGTCATGGTGGCCTCACCCGCAGATGCGCTCGCGCTGGTTAAGGGCGGTGTGCCGATCACCAAGATCAGCATTGGCCATATGCAGGCAGGGGAGGGCAAGCACCCCATAACGCCCGCGGTTGCCGTGAGCGACGCAGACGTTGCTGCCCTCAAAGAACTGCAGGCGCTCGGCATAGAGCTAGAAATCCGCTATCTCCCCAGCTCCAATCCCGACCCCATCCAACGAGTCATTGGGGACGTTCTTGAATGACTAGTTGGATGGGTCACCCCTGGCACTTGGGGACGTTCCTTATGTGCCGGCCTTTTAGGAACGTCCCCAAGTGTCGGCAGATTGGGACACTCCTTCTCGCCAAACGTTAAAGACTGTCCCCAACGACTAGTCATTTAAGAACGTCCCCAATGACTAGGTAGCAAAGCGCCCGTCGGCGGTGGTGCCGGCGGGCGCTGCTGTGCGATATGTTGCGTTGTGGGCTTAGTGCCTCATAAAGTGGTATTCGATCACATTGCTATAGGGGTGACCCGGGCCCACGATGCCCTGTGGGAACAGCGGCTGGTGAGGCGTGTCGGGGTACATCTCTGCTTCGAGGGCAAAGCCGGCGCCCCAGCCATAGTTGGCATCGTCCTTGGCGTGCTCGTCGCCCAGCCAGTTGCCGGTGTAGAGCTGAACGCCCGGTGCGGTGGTGTAGTAATCCAGCTCACGACCGGTCCACATCTCCTCGACATGCATCGCGCGGCGCAGATTACGGCCGTACTGATAGCCATCGATGCACAGGCAGTGGTCATAGCCGCGCGCCTGCTTAATCTGCGGGTTGTCGGCTTCCATGCCGGGCGCGACGGGGCGCAGCTCACGGAAGTCAAACGGCGTGCCCTCGACCGGAGCGATCTCGCCGGTGGGGATATTCTGCTCGTTGATGGGCAGGTAGTGGGCGGCGTTAGCAACAAAGAAGTGCTCGCAGTCCATGCCGGCGTTATGGCCGGCAAGGTTAAAGTACGTGTGGTTGGTCATGGACACGTAGGTGGCGCGGTCGCTCTCGCAGCCATACTCGACACGAAAGACGCCGGTGCGCGTCACGGTAAACACGGCCGTAAAGGTGCGGTTGCCGGGAAGGCCCAGCTCGCCATCCTCAAGTGAGGTGGTCATGCGCACGGCGTTGTGGACCTCGTCGAGCTCAACGTCCCACACGCGCTTGTGCAGGCCGTGCTCAAGATCGCTGTGTAGGTTGTTGGCGCCTTCGTTGGCCGGCATATGCCAGTCCGTGCCGGCGATGGTGATCGTGGCACCTGCAGTGCGGTTGGCCACAGGCCCGATGGTTGCGCCAAAGCAGGCGGGGTTGTCAAAGTAATCCTCGAGCTTATCGAAGCCCAGCACCACATCGCGCACGTTGCCGGGAATGTCGGGCACATCGATACCCAGCACGGTGGCGCCATAGTCCATAATGCGAACGCAGATCTCGGGCCCGTTGAGGGTGTAACGATGAACGGGGGTACCGCACGGCGCGGTGCCGAAAAGCTCGGAAGTGATCATTTGGTTCCTAACATCGAGGTATTTCCGACAAACTGTAGCGCGAACAGGCGAGATTATCACTACACCCCACTAAAGCAGGGGGTATTTTTCTCAAAAAAGTGATGATTGGAGCTGTGCGGGCGTTCATTTTTGACGCGCACGGGTCTGATACAATTTGTTCGTTACTGTTTGAATGATATGCACGCATAGAACGGCGAGGATTCATCGTGATTAAGGCAGAGCGACAGGATAGGGTTCGCCAGTTGCTCGATGAGCAGGGCACGGTTTCGGTTAAGGAGATTTCGGATGCGTTAGGTGTCTCGGACATGACGATCCGTCGCGACCTTGAGGAGCTTGCGAGCCTAGGCGAGATCGAGCGCGTGCACGGCGGGGCCCGCAGTGCACAGGGCCGTCCCCACGCTATGCTGCGCCATGAGTACTCACACAGCGAAAAGCGCACCAAGCATGCCGAGGAAAAGCTGCAGATTGCGCGCCGTGCTGTGGAGCTCATCGAGGAGGGCTCGACCATTTTTTTGGGCACGGGCACTACGGTGGAGCAGATGGCCTCGATGCTGCCGGCGTGCCGCCTGCGCATTGTGACCAATTCGCTTTCGGTGTTTAACCTGCTCGAGGCGCGCGAAGACTGCGACCTGTGCCTCGTGGGCGGTATGTACCGTCGCCGCACCGCCGCTTTTGTGGGGCCAACGGCCGAGGATACTCTGCGTGCGTTGGGTATCGATGCGGCGTTTATCGGCGCCAACGGCATTCTGGATGGCGACGTGTCTACGTCTAATATGGATGAGGGTCGTATCCAGCAGCTCGCCTTTAGCAAGGCCGACTCGCGCTATCTGATCGCCGACTCCAGCAAGATCGGCAAGCGCGACTTCTACACCTTCTGTCGTCTGGACAATTTGGACGCCGTGGTGTGCGAGCCGGGCATCGCCGCCGAGGATCGTGTCGCCATCGAGGAACATACGCAGGTTATTTGCTAGTTATCGCTACGGGATTGCCAACGGGTGATGCGGGAGGACTTTTACCTCATGTCATTGTGGAAACCAGCGCGTCAGCGCTACGCGATATGACGCGCAAATGAGGATTCCACTATCAAATCGTCTCAACCTGTAACAGGTAGGGGTGAAACCACCAACCAGATGTTACAGATTGAGACAATTCGGCGGGGTCTACCTTGTTTGTCTCGATCTGTAACGGTTAGGACTTAAAAACTCGGCTACGTGTTACAGATCGAGACAAAAGAAAAAGAACATTAGGACTTGAAAATAAAGTTTTGATAAGGGATTCGCCCAGTTAAGACGGTGCGGCAGACAATTGAGATTAGTTTGCCTCCGGAGTCGTAAGCATAATGAGTCAGTTCGATGACCGGAAGTTTTGCAACACCATAATTACTGGCTTCGGAATCGCTAAGCTGACGTGCTCTATAGCTTTCCCTAACAGATTGGATAGACTTGGACAAGTCGTCCATGATTCTGCTAAATGCCTGAAAATCTAACTGGTTATTCGGAACGCGCGACTTTGAAATGAAGAACGTATCAGCGCCTATGAAGCTGCCTTCAAGTTCGTAGGTCAATTCAAGACGCTGAATTTCATCGCGACTTTGACATCCAAATTGTTGGAGCATCATTACGGAAATTGGACGACCTGATGTGAGGCCGCCGAAATGTTTGGTGATGGCATCCGGATCAACGCCATCGCAATGGCTTGCAAAGTCAAAGTCTAAAAGTGAATTGAGCTCGCTAACGCGTTTCGGTGCAACAAACGATCCCTTACCTTGGATTCGATAGATACTTCCACGACGCTCCAGCTCGCTCATGGCAAGTCGGACGGTTGTTCTGCTTACGGCGTATTCGTCGCAGAGTTCCATTTCTGTTGGAAGTTTATCGTCTGCTTGATATTCATCGACGATCTGCTTGAGCAGCGCGTCGGTGAGCTGTAAATAGAGTGGCCGTTTTTCGTGTGTATCGAGCATTAGAGCCTCAGTTTGCATGTTGGTTATACCTGATGGTTGCCTCAGTCGGGATGTAACGTGGGCAAGGTAACCTTAACGTATCACAGAGCGGCTCAGCATGACGATCTGATGCCTGTATCCACGAAGGGCTTGTCCGAGCGTGAAGATATTCTGGGGCAGGCAAATACCGTTCATGGAGTCCCCGATATGTTGGAGGTCAGCGCCGGCTGCTTTTGCTGCAAGGCCTATTTTCTTAATGGTCTCGCTGTCGCAGGAGTCTTGACTCGTCCCGTTCGCCGCCATGACGAGAACCTTCTCTTCAATTGACTTGCCTACGTTGTGGGATCGTACAAAGTCTACGATGGCGCGCAGGTCTGCTTCTTGGAAGCAAGGGACGGTGTAGGGGGCTGGCACGAGAAGGATATCGACGCCGAGGTCAACAAACTTGCGCGCAATTTCGAGCGTCATGACAGGTTCCGCAACGCCCGCTCCATGCATTTTTCCGGCTATGACCAGGCCATTGAAATGCTCTTTGGAGAGTTTAATCGAATGGGCGATTGCATCGTTGGAGACGCCGGTTCCAGGGTTGCCCGTCAGGCAGATAAAATCAAATCCGAGTTCGTTAGCCTTTTCTAAGGTCTTGGGAGAGACGCGACGACCCATGGGGATTTCCGTTCGGGATTCAGACATCTCTGCCTCGTTATCAACTGGCTCCAGATTGACGCCAATGGGCCTTCCGCATGCTCGCTTCACCCAAGTGACCGGGTTTTCATTGAGATCATCTGGAATACCGGCAATAACTGGATCGAACACATCGAGCGCGTTAAACAGAAGCAGGTCGGCACCTGCGGCACGTTCGATTTCTGCATTAGTAACGCCGCCGAGAAATTGGGAAGAGGGTACGTTTTCCGCCATGATGGTACGTCCCTCGGAAGCCAGAATTGCCTGTTTTAGATCCATGGGTGACGTGGCGGCAAAATCGGATGCGGACATGTTCAGTAATCGTTTGGGCATTGTTACTTCCTTTGACTAGAACGACAGGCTTGTGACATTGTCTCTAATATTGTTACAACAATATATTCAATATGTTATATCCAATCGGTGAACGGTTGCAAGCTTATTGTATTGCTCGGAAAAAATAGCCTTTAGCTGGGAAAACCTTATATTAATCAACTACCGTTCACCGAATAAGTAGTTGATTTCTTGACATATCGACAAAGCGGAAAAAGAATTGGTTATGACAAATCGCGCAAATGATATTACATTTCGCACAAGAACGTATTCACTTACGATAAGTGGATACAAACGGGGACGACGACGGTTGAGTCCGGATAAATCGTTGTGTGCCCGGGAATCATGAAAGGATGTGTTATGGACGCTATCGTCAAATTCCTTGAAAAACACCAGCCCCTCTTCGACAAAATCTCGAGGAACATTTATCTGGTGGCGATCAAGGATGGCTTTCTCTCGAATATGCCAATTGTGCTGTTCTCGAGCCTGTTCCTTCTTCTTTCGACGCTCCCTGCCTATGTAGGCATCACGCTTCCGTCTGAGGTGCTGGATTTCTTCAATAAAATCTATGCATATACCATGGGACTTCTTGGCATTATGGTGGCCGGCACCACGGCGAGCTCGCTTGCCATGTCGATGAACCGTCGCATGCCTTCGGGTAAATCTCTCAACCCCACCTCGTGCATGGTTTGTGCCATGTGCGGCATGCTCTTGCTATCGGTGACGAACGATGTTGTCTCGATTGGCGGAGCAGATACATCTGTTTTTGAAACCGGCTATATGGGAACCAAGGGTTTTCTCGCTGCGTTCGTAGCCGCATTCTTGACCGTTAATATCTATAAGGTGTGCATTAGCCATAATGTGACGATCAAGCTTCCCAAAGAGGTCCCTGGCTCTATTGCGCAGAGTTTTCGCGATATCTTTGCATTTGGGTTTTCGATCCTTGCGTGCGCTTTTATCGATCTTGCGAGCCGCAAGCTGCTTGCTGTGCCGTTCGCCAATTTGGTATCCGCTCTCATCTCGCCGCTGTTCTCCGCGGTCGACACCTATCCTGGCATGGTGCTTATCGAAGGCGCGGTCGCGCTTTTCCAATTTATGGGTATCCACGGTGCTTCGGTTGTCATGAGCCCGATCAATGCTGCGCTCTACGGCAATACCGTTACCAATCTTGAGGTTTTCCAAGCAGGTGGACACCCGTCAATTGCTCTCACGCAGGACTTTACAAGCTTCATCGGCGGTCTGGGCGGTTCTGGCTGCACGTTCATCGTTCCTATTATCCTGATCATGTTTATGCGCTCCAAGCAGCTTAAAGCCATGGGCAAGGCATCGATTATCCCGGTGATTTTTGGAGTTAACGAGCCCGTTATCTTCGGTATGCCGATTGTTCTCAATCCCTATATGTTCGTGCCCTTCCTAGTGGCTCCTATGGTCAACGCCATTATCGGTAAATTTTTCATTGACGTCATTGGAATGAACGCCCCCATGTATACCATGCCGTGGGCGCTTCCCGGCCCAATTGGTGCGTTCCTCACCACGGGTCTCGATCTGCGTTCTCTCGTATTGATGGCAGTGCTGTTGGTCGTTGACTTTGTGATTTACTATCCGTTCTGTAAGGCGTATGACCATCAGCTTTGTTTGGAAGAGTCTGCAAAGGAGACTGCAGGAAACTCGGATGCAGATGCTATTGCCGCACAGGAAAATGTCGCAAAAGCTCTCGAGGCGGTAAAGGACAAGGCGGAGCAGATCCGCGTGCTTGTGCTTTGCCAGGGTGCCGGCACTTCGACTCTCTTGGCAAATGCTCTTCGCGAAGGTGCCGCTGCTAAGGGTATCGATCTGGTTTCTCAGTCCGGTGCGTACGGAAGCCACTATGAGACGATGGATCAGTACAACGTGATTGTTCTGGCGCCCCAGGCACGCATGTACTATGACGCTATGAAGGCCGATACCGATCGCCTTGGAATTAAACTGCTCACCACAAGGGGCAAGGAGTATATCGACCTTACCAACGATCCCGAAGGTGCAATTGACTGGATCGTTCAGGAGCTGGCCAAATAGTAGATGCACTTCGACGTTGATTCGTCGGTGTGTAGTGCGGCCCCGCAGCTTATTGAGCTGCGGGGCCGTATTTCGTTGAGTAGCTAATTGAGACAATGAGCGCAGCCGTCGTGAGATCGCATTGGCGCTCTCCGAGTCACCGACAAGTTGCCTTCCAGCTATGTGACCAATTCGCTTTCGGCTTTTAGCCTGCTCGAGGCGCGCGAGGATTGCGAGCTGTGCCTGGTGGGCGGCATGTACCGCAGCCGCACCGCCGTCTTTGTGGGGCCCACGGCCGAGGATACCCTGCGCGCACTAGGGATTGACACGGCGATTATCGGTGCCAACGGCATTTTGGACGGCGACGTGTCCACGTCTAACATAGAAGAGGGCCGCATCCAGCAGCTCGCCTTTAGCAAGGCCGATTCACGCTACCTCATCGCCGACTCCAGCAAGATCGGCAAGCGCGACTTCTACACCTTCTGCCGCCTGGACAGTTTGGATGCCGTGGTGTGCGAGCCGGGCGTCGCCGCCGAGGATCGTGTCGCCATCGAGGAACACACGCAGGTCATCTGCTAACTAACGCTGCAGGCGATACTTCTGCCCCCTGCCGGCGCGGGGATTATCGCTTCAATATGACACGCAAATGTGCTCGGGCCAAGTATTCAGCTTGTGGACTAGACCAGGCGGGCGTAGTCCTGTGACTGATGAAAGATGTGGGCGATATAGATTGTTTCGTGCTCAAACTTATAAAGGCACACGTAGTTGTTGACGGGAAACGATCGGTAATTACGTGCCGCCAGCTCATGCATGTGCGAGAGGGGACGTAGGAGCGGCTGCTCGCGAAGCAGATCAAGCTGATATTCAAACTCAGCGACAAAATTGCCTGCTGCGCGCGGATTCTTGAGGATTTGGGCAAGGTATCCGACGATACTCTCGTACTCATATCGCGCGCTTTTGAGGATTACGACGTTATAGGTCATATTTGTCTCGTATCGCGGTCGCGAAGGAGTCGTAGTCGCTGTAGTCGCCTTGCGATATTTCGTCTTCTGCCATCATCATACGAGACAGCAGTTTTGCCTTGGCGATTTCTTCTTGCATGAGGCGATACTGGTCGCTGCTGATGCAGTGCATGGTCTCGTAGCCGTTCTTGGTTACGGTGACGTCGCGCTCAGACTCAACAAGTGCGGTGAATGTGGCAGTGTCCTTCATGTCTCGGACGGGCACACAAGCGGACATGGGTACCTCCTTTGCGTCGTGGCATAATTGTACCACGGCGTGTCCAAGCGACCGGTACCGTCGAATCGTCTCAATCTGTAACAGTTGGGATCGAAAAACTCGGCTAGATGTTACAGATTGAGATTAAAGGGATTGACCTGTGGCGTTTGTCTCGATCTGTAACAGTTAGACGGTTAAAAGTGGGCTACGTGTTACAGATTGAGATCTTTCAGCCCTGGTCGCCCGTTCGTCTAAATCTATAACAGTTAGGATTGAAAATCCCTGCTAGATGTTACAGATCGAGACGAATGATCCGCTCGGGCTCACCAAAAAACAAAAAAGGCCGCATACGAACCCGTGGAGGGATTCGTA
>OBYW01000366.1_pt1 | contig 24377 bp, 16 predicted proteins | sample 1476841 | NCBI WGS metagenome assembly OBYW01 (sample SAMEA2580222, study PRJEB22360) | human gut metagenome | biome: human gut; feature: human-associated habitat; material: faeces | place: Denmark | collected 2008/2010
AACCATTCATGCAAATGTCCACAATATCCAATTCGGGCGCCACCTGGCGGAATGCGGTCGTGACGTTCTGGGCGTTAACCGCGTATATCGGCATCTGGCATTCCGCGCAAGACATGGTGGTCGGTTTGATTCGCTGGTTCTTCGTACCGATCAAGGAGCCGCAGCAGGAGGCGGCCCGCAAGAAGTACTCCTGGCGTGACGCCCTCTACTTCGGCGACTGCCAAATGATCTACGAGTCCCGCCCGTTATAGAGTGCTTCCCGTGTCTGTCTGCACTTTCTTGGGGTTTAAAAAGCCGTGTAGCAGAAAATCTTGTCACGTGTTTGGATCGAATCTCTGTGAGGCACTGTTGTGGGTGCCGTAAAATAGCAGGAAAAGGGGCGCTGATGACTCAACATAACGATTGGAGCGCTATGCAGCAAAGTTCGTATCATGATATGCAGGTCGATTCATTGGGTGCGTTCTCCGCGCGCAATCCGCTGGACTCGCTTGCGGTTACAGCGCCGGGACGCACGCGTTGTGTGAACGCCGAGAATCCCACAGGCGGCAAGGGCACTGCGGCCACTGCGGCCAGTGCACTTGGCCCGTCGCGCAAAGGCAGCCCCTGCATCCAAACCGTGAAAGCGGGGGAGAGTGTCACTTTGATGAATGTGGACGGTCCGGGCGTGATCCGCCATATTTGGATGACCGTCACCGATCGCACGTCGCCTACCGGCCCGAACGTGCTTCGTAACCTGATCTTGGAATTCTATTGGGATGGCGAGGAAACCCCGTCAGTGCAATGTCCGATCGGCGACTTCTTTTGCTGCGGCCACGCGCAGGCCTGCCGAGTCAATTCGATGCCGGTGGTGGTCGTACCCAATCGCGGTTTCAACTGCTATTTCTCCATGCCGTTCGAACATGCGCGCATCGTGCTCCGCAACGATCACAATGAAGACGTTCCTGCGTTCTTCTACCAGATCGACTACACCGAATATGACTCGCTTCCGGCCGGCACCATGCGTTTCCATGCACAGTGGCGTCGCGAACGTGTCACCGAACCAGCTCGCGATTATGTGGTGCTTGATGGCGTGCAGGGGCGTGGCGCGTATATCGGCACGTATCTGGCGCTCACCGCGTTGGAAAGCCGCTGGTGGGGCGAGGGCGAAGTCAAAATGTACATCGATGGAGACGACCAGTACCCTACATGGTGCAGTACTGGTGCTGAGGATTATTTCGGTGGTGCGTGGAGTTTCGCTGATTTTGACGAGCATGGGCGCATGCATGAGCAGACGTTCTGCGCGCCGTACGTCGGATTCCCGTTCTACTCACAGCGTCTCGCCTCGCATCGCGAAAGCGCGTATTGGGATGTGAATACGCCTGTGACCCGTGGACTGTATCGCTGGCACATTCCCGATCCGATTTATTTCGAGCACGATCTGCGTGTGGAATGGCAGCAGATCGGCACTGAAGAGGGTGGCAATTTCGAGCGTCAGGACGACGTTGCTTCCGTCGCGTACTGGTATCAGCTCGAGCCGCACACACCGTTCATGCCGATTGGCGATCGCCACTTCCGTCAGCCCCGCTGATTTTCGCCCCCGAACCTGCGATTTCCGGTCTATCCGGTCGGTTCGGGGGTGTGCTGTCTGTGCAACTTGCGTTCTGTGCCTGCACAACTTGGGGGAGTCCTCCATATGTGAGATGCCGGTCGAACAGCGCATCGTCATTTGCTGTTGATTGCAATGCATTTCGGTATTCCGAGAAAGACAGTGGCAGCATCTTAAGTTCGACATATCGTCCAGTGAAATGGATGGTTTGCGATTATTGCAGAATTGTCCATTTCACTGGATGATTTTGTAGAGTGGGTGAGTGATATGGACGTGCGATTGGGCAAATCGGAAGTAATGTTGCGATCATTCGACGGAATTCACGAATGTGTATGTTCCGCTTACATGTCCGATACATTTTTCCCAGCGAATTGACAGGAACACGCATCATTCTTCCAAGACTTGGGCGGTTATATAGAACATGTCAGCGGTTACAGCAGCTGGCGAGGTTCCCGAAGAACCCCATAACTGAACCCTTCTTCTCTCTTCTCTCTCAGCCGGCGGCCTTTCTCTCCGCCGGCTTTCTTCTTTTCTGAACAGGATGCATGCGATTGCGATTGGTGTTTTCGGCTGCGTAAAAGGCGCATGAAAAGAAACGGTCGGCCACGCGCCTGTTTGCGTATGGCCGACCGTTGGCGGTCTGTGATTATGTGTGGTTGCGTGTTAGCGTTTGTGATTCAGCAGCGGTCGTATGAGAAATCACGGATGCGTTCGAGACAATCCACGCTGGCCGTCAGCCATGGCATGCCGATCACGAATACGTGCCCCAATGCTTCGTGACGGCCCGCTTTCGGATCGAACAGTTCGAAATCGGCACCCTTGCGCGATAGGGCCGTGGCAAGCGCCAGATTATCTGCCTCCAAAAAATCGTCGCTGCAGGTGGTAATGAACAGCGGCGGCAGATCAACGTTGTTGACGAGTCCTTCTGCAGTGAGGAATCGCGGATCAGCCGCTTCGAGGCCGGCGAAGAATTCCGTGCCAAGAGCTTCGTCGAGCGCGATTCGCGTGTCTGGGGAGAATGCGGTAGAGCCCAAGCCGGCTTCGTCGGCGGTCTGCTTGGAAGCCAGGCTGTACACGCCACAAACCGGAGCTGCGCCGGCGAAACCGATGCCCGAAGGCTCGTCAGTGCCGAACGCGGCCGCAGCTTCGGCGCTGTTTTCAATGGCCAATGTCAGCATGGTCAATGCGCCGCCGGCCGAATCGCCGGTGAGGAATACGGCGTTTGGATTGACTGGATAATCGGCCAGATGTGCCTTGATCCAACGTAATGCCGCTTGCACATCCGCCAGCTGACCCCTCAAGTCGGTCTGCGGGGCCGGGCGATAATTCAGTGAGAACACGGCGAATCCCATATCGGCCAGATGCACGTTGAAATTACGGTTCAGTTCCTTATATCCGTAGGTGAAACCGCCGCCATGTATATCGATGTACACCGGTGTCGTGTGCCCGGCGCGCAGTACAGCATCATGTGGCAGATACAGATCAAGCAAGTGTCCGCGGCACTGCCCGGCTTCCGTATCGTAACCGCCGTCAGGCAGGTATGGAAGGTCTTCAATCACATCGATCGTGTCCGGAGTATGCCACAGTTCGGAACGTGGAGTGTCAACTGCGATCGCGCTGAAACGCAGGTCAAGAATTCCGCGGACTCGCTTTTCGGAAAGTCCCGCAAGATCGCCGTCGGTTTCCGTCCAACGTTCCGCATGCTTGATCATCTCGTCGGTAAGACCATATTTTTCCGCATATTGTGCGATGAGTGCCTGTTCGTCCGACATCATTGCCGTCCTTTCGTGTTTTTCATACGATTGCGGTCGTTGCCGTCATCGGAATGCCGCGCCTCGATATATCGTATCGGTTCGATACGGAAAGCGCTACCGCAATCATCCATATTTTCGTTGCGCTCACAGCGAGTTTATGTAACGGTGCCTGCGTTGCTTTTATTGCGATTGCGACACGCCGGAATCACCTACGTTGCATCGAAAAACGATTCGCATAGAATAAGTCGCGTTTACGAGTCCGAACAGGGGTTTCGACCGAGAGAGACGGCAACGGGACGCTCGACAAACGACGGACGTGAATCGTAACGGCAACGAATAGCCGAAAAGCAACGAATCAACGTAACAACAGCCCACGAAACCCCAAATACCCAAGCAAACAATCTGAAGGAACGCTACGTATGTACGTCGATCCGAATCGTAACAAAGAAGCAGGCAACCTCAAATGGATCCTGCCATACTGCAAACCCGACCTGCCACGGGTGGTCGGCGCGATAGTGCTGTTCTGCGTCAACAACACCATGGCTCTTATCATTCCGCTGTTGTCGGGTCTCATCGTGGACCGTGTGATCGTGCAAGGACACGTCAGCGAACTGACGCGACTGTGCATCATGATGATCGTGTTCACCATCGTGCGCGTCACCTCACGCTACGGCTACCAAATGTGGATGGAACGTTTCGGGCAGAACTCCGTATTTCGTCTCGTCAGCGACGAATACGAGAAACTGCACGAACTTGACTTCACGTATTTCAACCACACACGCACCGGCGACATTATGAGCCGCATGACCTCCGACACCGACGCCATCCGCCACGCGTTGAGCTGGGTGAGCTACCAGGCGCTCGACTGCGTGGTCATGTTCGTTGGCGCGCTCGCCATGATGTTCACCATCGACTGGCGTCTCGCGCTCGCGCTCGCGTGCATTACGCCGTTCATTTTCATTCTTACACGCGGACTTTCTACGCACGCGAGGCCGCTGTTCTTCGCCATCCGCAATTCGCTCGCCGAAATGAATTCGATGGTTGAAGAAAATATCGAAGGCAACCGTGTGGTCAAAGCGTTCGTACGCGAACCGTATGAAACCGAAAAATTCGATGAACGCAACGACGACTACATGCAACGCAACATGGCTCAGGCCTACAACAGCCGCAAATACATGCCGTGGCTTGACGGCCTCGGCTTCTCGCTGCAGCTGATCACGCTCGGCCTCGGCGGATTCCTGGTGATCACCGGGCACATGACGCTCGGCAATCTCGTGGCGTTCAACTCCTACCTGTGGATGATCGACGGACCGGTGCGCCAATCCGGATGGCTGATCAACGACTGGCAGCGTTTCAACGCATCCTGCATCAAAATCCGCAAACTGCTCACCTCTCAGTCGCACATCACGGAAAAGCCGGGAGTCGGCGCAAACGCAAATACCGCAACTCCGAATGCGAACAATGCCAACGGTGTAAACGATGCAACTGGCAACGCCTCGCAATCGCAGGCGACGTTTATAACATCGGCAACACAAGCTGCGCAGGCAACACAGGTAACGACTAGCACGACCCGCATCGCCGGCAGCATCGACTTCCAGCATGTCAGCTTCGCTTTCCCCGACGAACCGAACACCCCCGTGCTTGAAGATGTGGATTTCCATGTTCCGGCAGGCGCCAAACTCGGCATTCTCGGCGAAACGGGCGCAGGCAAATCCACCCTCGTCAACCTCATCTCCCGCTTCTACGACCCCACCGAAGGCAGCGTGCTCATCGACGGCGTCGACGCGCGGGACTGGCCGCTCGCCACACTTCGCTCGCAAGTCTGCGTCGTCGCGCAAGACACGTTCCTGTTCTCCGACACCATCGGCGGCAACATCAGCTTCGGCGTGGGCGAACAGCGCGAATACGATGAACAGTACATTCGCCGCATGGCCACCATCGCCGGTGCGGACGGCTTCATCCGCAGCATGCCGGAAGGCTACGATACCGTGGTTGGAGAGCGTGGCGTCGGCCTTTCCGGCGGCCAAAAACAGCGCCTGAGCCTCGCCCGCGCGCTTGCCGACAATCCATCGATCCTCATCATGGACGACACGACCAGCGCCGTCGATATGGAAACGGAAGCGGAAATCCAACGTCACCTGCGCGAGCTGGACGAGCAGAAAACCATCGTCACCATCGCACACCGTATTTCATCAGTGAAAGATTCCGATCTGATTCTCGTGCTCGAACACGGCCGCATTGTGGAGCGCGGCACGCATGACGAACTCGTGGCCGCACATGGCCGCTACTGGGAGATCTACTACAAGCAGCTCGGCCTGCAGGCTGGTCGTTCCCATGGTTTCGAAGCGTAACGCAACCAAGGCAAGAAAGGAGGAAACCCCATGGCAAAACGTAATACATTCCGTGAAGACGAGGAACTGGAAGAGCAGATTAATCTGCACGATATTCTGCGTATCGGCGTCTATTTAAAACCATATATGTCGCGTATCGCACGCATTCTTGCCGTCGTCGTAATGATGAGCTGCATCGCGGTAGTCGTGCCATATTTGACGAAAATCATGATCGATAGTGCGATTCCGTCGAAAAATCTCACCTTACTTGGTGAATTAACGGGATTGATGGCAGTGCTTATCGTGATGTACGAGTTCGGATTGCGCTATCGTACCGTTGAAATTACTCGAGTTGGTCAGCTCATGTTGAAAGATATGCGTCGCGATATTTTCACGCATATTCAAACGCTGCCGTTCAGCTATTTCGATTCGCGTCCGCACGGCAAAATCCTGATTCGCGTGGTCAATTATGTGAACACCCTTTCCGACACGTTGAGTTCCGGCCTGATCAATGTGATTTCCGACGCGTTCACGTTCCTGATCACTCTGGTGGTCATGTTTGTGGTCGATTGGCGGCTCGCGCTGTTCAGCCTTGCGCTTTTCCCGTTCCTGATCGCATGGGTGCTGATATTGCAACATTTCCAGCGCCGCGCGTACCAGGTGCTGTCGAACAAGCAGAGCAATCTCAACGCATTCATCCACGAGTCGATCGCCGGCGTGAAAACCACGCAGACCTTCGCTCAGGAGACTGCGCAGTTCAAAACCTTCCAGGAGCAGCAGAACGACGTGCGCACCTCGTGGATGAAGGCTGTGCACATTCAGTTCCTCATGTGGCCGGGCATCCAGACCATTTCCGTCATGACGATCGCGTTCATCTACTATGTGGGCGTTACGGGCTTCGGCGCGGTGAACGTTTCCACCGGCGTGCTGATTGCGTTCGTCGGGTATGCGAATAATTTCTGGAATCCGGTGATCAGCATCGGCAATTTCTACAATCAGCTGATTACCTGTTCCGCGTATCTTGAGCGTATTTTCGAAACGCTTGATGTGCAGCCGGAGATCCGCAATGCGTCTGACGCGACCGAACTGCCGCCAATCGAAGGTCGCGTCGATTTCAACGATGTCATCTTCCGTTACGAGCCTGACGGTCGCAATATTCTCAATCTGGTTGATCTGCATGTTAAGCCAGGCAGTACTGTCGCGTTGGTCGGTCCGACCGGTGCCGGTAAAACCACGATCATCAACCTGCTGTCGCGTTTTTACGACGTTGCAGAAGGGTCGGTGACGATTGACGGGCATGACGTGCGTTCGGTCACATTGGAATCGTTACGTCGGCAGATGGGCGTCATGCTGCAAGATACGTTCATTTTCTCTGGCAATGTGCGCGAGAATATTCGTTACGGCAAGTTGGATGCGACCGATGCCGAGATCGAAGCGGCTGCGAAGGCGGTGCATGCGCACGAGTTCATCATGGATTTGCCGAACGGATACGACACGGTGGTGGAGGAGCGTGGTTCCACGCTTTCCGCAGGTCAGCGCCAGTTGATTGCGTTCGCGCGAGTGCTGCTAGCCGATCCTCGCATTCTGATTCTCGACGAAGCCACGTCGAATATCGATACTCGTACCGAAGAGGCGCTTCAGGCCGGATTGGACCACCTGCTGAAGGGACGTACGAGCTTCATCATCGCGCACCGATTGTCCACCATCGAGAACGCGGACATAATCTGCTACATCGACCATGGGCAGATCGTAGAGCAAGGCAACCACGCCGAGCTGCTTGCCAAGCGTGGCGCCTACTATCGCCTCTACGACTCCCAATACGCCATGATCAAGGTCTGAGCGGGGTAAATCCGCCAGGGAGTGGAGGAATCACCCCGCTGAAGGCCTCTCTGGTGGGGTGATTCCTCCGGCTACTGGGTGAATTCGACCGCTCAGGTTGTACCAGCCGTAGTAGCGGTTGATGCACACCACATCCATGGTTCGTTCGGTGATGTCGGTCGTGTAGTCGTTTTGGCAGCATACCAGTGTGACCGGCCTGTTCTGCGGGTCGCTGGCGTGCGCCAGCTCATACAGCGGACGAAAGTAGTCATACGCCTGCTGTGGACGTTCCCCGTCACCATCCAATCCTGGCTCATTGGCGATCGACCACATTACTACGCACGGGTGGTTCTTGTCGCGCGCAATCATGCCTCGAATCGCCTCGTATGGAGTCTACTACTGGTTCGGCTCGCAACTGACCGGCTGGGACTGCAGCGACAACATGGTCGTCACAGCCACCAACCTGCACGGCCCCTGGAGCGATTTCAGGCCATTCACGCCGGAGGGATCGCATACCTATCAGTCCCAGTGCCGGAATGAATTCTCCATCTTTACGCACGTCGTGCAGTTGGGATGGCATATGATTATGACGATAGAAATATTGGGATTTCAACGAAACTGCGATACAACGAGGTAGTGCCATGAAACGATTCGCCGTTGGCTACGAATCCCTCTGCCGCATCATCATGATGATCGTCGTCGTCAACGTCGCCTTCGTGGCGCATACGCTGCTCGGCCTGATGATGGTATTCGGTGTGGCCGTGCTCATCTTCGCCACCATGATGGCCGTCTACTCGTGGGGCCGACTGCCCGGCATGGACGTACATGTGCTCGAACCCATCGGACAAGACCAGAACGCCGGCCCTGCCGGTACGACAACCCCCGCATGGAAGGACAATCTCTCGTGACCGACATCCATAACCGCCACAGCCATCCAATCGCGTTGCGCGACGCCACCGTCACCGACCCGTTCTGGGCCGCCGAGCAGGAGCTCGTACGCACCGCGGTGATTCCATATCAGTGGAATGCGTTGAACGACAACGTTCCCGGTGCCGCCCCCAGCTACTGCATGCACAACTTCAAGGCCGCGGCCGCGCAGAATGCCGAGCGTCACGAGCAGGGCAAGGCCTTCGTGCCGCCGAAATACACCTTCCGCGGCTTCGAGGCGCTGCCGGAAGACCCGGCCAATCCCGACCCGGACAAATTCTATGGATTCGTGTTCCAAGACACCGACTTCTCCAAGTGGATCGAAGCGGTCGGCTACTCGCTGACCCATCATCCCGACGCCGAACTCGAGGCCACAGCCGACGCGGCCATCGACATCGTGTGCGCGGCGCAGCTGGACAACGGCTACCTTGATACCTACTACATTCTCAACGGCATGGACCGCCACTTCACCAATCTGAAGGACCATCATGAACTGTACTGTTTCGGGCATCTGGTCGAAGGTGCGGTCGCCTACTACGAGGGCACGGGCAAACGCAAGCTACTTGATGCGGCCTGCCGTTTTGCCGATTACATCGATTCCCGATTTGGTATGGAAGAAGGCAGGCTGCACGGCTATCCGGGCCATGAGATCGCTGAGATGGCGCTGGTGAAGCTGGCTGCGGTAACCGGCGAGACCCGTTACGCCGACCTGGCCGAATACTTCGTATGGCAGCGTGGACAGCAACCACTGTACTTTGCACTCGAAGATCGCCGCCGTGCCGAAGAGGACGGTCGCAACTACGAGCCACGTGAACAGAACTACACCTACTATCAAGCCGACAAGCCGGTCACGGAACAAACGGAGGCGCTCGGTCATGCCGTGCGCGCCGCCTACTTCTACTCAGGCGTGGCCGACGTGGCGAGAATCACCGGGGAAGCAACACTGCTGGAATCCTGCGAGACGCTCTGGCGCAACATCGTCGACAGGAAACTGTATATCACCGGCGGCATCGGTGCCACGCATATGGGCGAGGCGTTCTCCTTCGACTACGATCTGCCGAACGACACCGCCTACTCGGAAAGCTGCGCGGCCATCGCACTCGCGTTCTTTGCGCGCCGTATGCTTGAGATTCAGCCAAAATCCGAATATGCGGACGTCATGGAATCGGCCTTGTACAACACCACGCTGGCCGGCATGGCGCTCGATGGCAAAAGCTTCTTCTATGTGAATCCGTTGGAGGTCGTGCCCGAAGCCTGCCATCGCGACGAACGCAAGTTCCACGTCAAGCCGGTCCGTCAGAAGTGGTTCGGCTGCGCGTGCTGCCCGCCGAACATCGCCCGCATGGTCGAAAGCGTGCAACAGTACGCCTACACGGTGGCCGACGATGCCTCCACGCTGTATGTGCATCTGTATATGGGTGGCGTGGTGTCCGCGAAACTCGGCGGTTCCGATGTCTCCCTCGAAGTGCGGGCCGGTATGCCGTGGAATGGCACCGGCGCCATCACCGTGACCCTTCCTTCCTCCGATGAGGGGCAGGTTCCGGAGTCCTTTGCCTTGGCCCTTCGCCTGCCTGCCTGGGCCGGTGGCGAGTCGGCCGCCGACTCCATCCATGCCACGGGTGAGAAGGATTCTCGCATCACACGCACCACCCGTGACGGCTACCTCTACCTCACCGGTACTTGGCGTGACGGTGACGTCATCGATTTCGACTTCCCCATGCCGGTCAGGATGATTGCGGCCAATCCTCTCGTACGCGAAGACGCAGGCAAGGTCGCCTTCATCCGCGGCCCGCTGGCCTACTGCGCGGAAGGCACCGACAATGGCGACAATCTGCATCTGCTACATGCTGATGCCGAGACGATCGCCGCCGATCCGGACTCCGTCAAAGTCAACGAAATCACCTTCCATGCGCAGGCCGCCGCACAGGACGAACGAGGCTTGGGCGAAGTGGAACCGGTCGATCTGCCAATGGTCACGCTGACCATTCCCGCTTGGCGGGAGTCCTCGCAGGGCGCCGCCGACAAGTCGCTGTACGCACTGTGGCAGCCGGCACAACGTCAACCGACGGAAGTCACACTGATTCCGTATTTCGCATGGGCCAATCGTGGCGAAACCGAGATGACGGTGTTCCTGCGCAGCTGACGTTTGACGGCCAACATCCCGTTGGACGGCATGAGATGACTATGCACTTTCCGACGAGCAGAAGGCGGCCGTAGCCGAGCTTTCCTGATCCAACGTGTACGCGAAGCAGTCGAAATGGAAGACGCTACATGAGTTGCCGATGGCTGCGTTTTTGCTTTGCCGAAAAATGCATTTGCTGAAATCCTGTTGCTGAACGTTTCCTGAATGCCTATAGACACGCATGCACGGCATGCCTCGTTTTCCCGTTTAAGCTAGTGAAGGTACGTCAAACGATACACGTCAATAAACAGGCGGTATTCGAAGCACGAAGGAGATGGCAATGGCAGCCGGCATGTTGAACCCTCTACTTCCTCGTCAGGATGGACGTCTCGAATGGGGCAATGGTGTGGTGTCCATGCTGTTCGACATCGCAGGGGATTCTCCCGTCCGCCTATGCAACGTTGTAGGGCGAGGCATGATCCCCATTGACGGTCGCCTGTCCGATGATGGAACGCCTGTAGTGGAAAAGGATCCCCGCCCGATCGTGGAGGTGCTCGCCGCGAACACCGGTTCGCAAGACAACCGCCTCGCGCTGATCGCCACGGTCGCCGGTAGCAAACTACGCTTCGTTTCCGCGCTCGCGTCCGAACCGGGACAGGGTTCCGCCGATCCGTTCCGTTTGGAGATCACGCAGTTCGCGTCGTATGCCGATCTTGAGCCGAAAGGCCGCGAATTCGAGTCGACCGCCAGTGAGCGCGATGCGGCTGCCTCTGCTGCGAATCCCGCGCCTGTAACGGTTTGTGCCGACCCGCATGAGGGTCTGGTGGTCACCTCCGTGTTCGAAGCGTTCCCTAATCTTTCCGCGGTGCGCACGCACACGCGCCTGCAGTCCGTCAAACAACTGCCGATTGAAGCGGTGTCGTCGCTGAACCTGACCGTTCCCATGCGCGTCAACTGCGGCAAAGTCCATCGTTCGAATATTTTCTGGGGCGACGCTGCCTGGGCCGTGGAAAACGATTGGCGCGTCCGCCCGCTGCGAGACACCCAGGTGCGCAACCGCAACCAGAAAATCAATCCAGGCCAGTCCAGCTCGCGATTCGCCATGAGCTCCACCTCCACATGGAGCACAGGGGTGCATGAGCCGGCCGGTATCGTACAGGTCGAAGGTTCCATGCGCCGCGCCCGTGACTTCTCCGTAATGTGGCAGATTGAGCATAATGGCCCGTGGGAGTGGGAGGTCGGTGAGGATGATCCCGGTCTGCACATCAGTGCATTCGGCCCGGAATATCAGAATCACGGCTGGTTCACCAACCTTGGTGAAGGCAATGATTTCGAGTCGGTTCCCGTGTCGTTCGCCATCGCGGCCGGCGATTGGCAGCAGGCCGTCGCCGAAATGACGTTGCAGCGTCGCGCATTGCGCGTTGCCAAAGCCCGCGAACTGGGTCGTGCCGAGCAGTTCAAGCGTACGCAAGGTCTTGTGGTCTATAACGATTACATGAACACGCTGTTCGGTGACCCACGTATTGAGAAGGAACTGCCGCTGATCGAAGGCGCGGCAAGCGTTGGCGCGGATATTTTCTGTATCGATGCCGGCTGGTACGACAGCACGGACGGCGGCTGGTGGGATATGGTCGGCGAATGGCAGGCTTCCGCCAACCGTTTCGGCGACGCCGGTTTGCGCGGTCTTGCCGAAAACATCCGTGCGCACGGCATGGGCTTGGGCCTGTGGCTCGAACCTGAAGTGATCGGTGTGAAATCGCCGTTGGCAAGCATGCTGCCGGATTCTGCGTTCTTCCAACGTCATGGCGTGCGTGTGTGTGATTCGGGTCGATATTTGCTTGATTTCCGTTCCCCCGAAGCGCGTGAGCATGTTACGCGTACCGTTGATCGTCTGATCGACGATTTCGGCGCGGTATTTTTCAAGTTCGACTACAACACCATTCCCGGCGTCGGCACTGATTTGAATACCGAATCCGTTGGCGACGGCTTGCTTGAGCATTGCCGCGCATATTTGGATTGGCTCGACGATTTGCGTCGTCGTCACCCGGATGTGATGATCGAAAATTGCGGCTCCGGCGCCATGCGTGCCGATTATGCGCAGTTGTCCCGCTTGGATCTGCAATCCACTTCCGACCAGTGCGATCCGCTGATTTACGCGGCTATCGCGGCCGGCGCGGGCATGACGATTCTGCCGGAACAGCAGGGGAATTGGGGCTACGCCCAGCAGGAGATGGACGATGAGACGGCCGTTTTCACGCTCGCCACGGGCGTGCTCGGCAGACTGTATCTATCTGGTTTCATCGACCGCATGACCGAGCCGCGTCTTTCGCTCGTTCGCGACGCCATCGCCTTACATCGTTGTGTACTTGCCGACCAGCAGCATATGGTGCCGTTCTGGCCGTCTGGACTTCCCGATTTTGACGGCGATTGGCTTACCGTCGGTTTGCGCCACGTCGAAACGGATATGTGCGACGAGCATGTGCTCGGTTGCGGCGTCTCGAACGGGCAGAACGCCGATCCGTCCAATCGGCAGAACGACCAGCAGATTCAACAGGAAGACAAACCCGATTACATCATCGTATGGCGTCGCGGAGGCACCCCTTCGGTGAACATACCGCTGGAAGCCGGCAGGACCATCGAGCAGGTCTTCCCGAATCCGGACGAACCCGATCATGCTCCGGACGCCGAACCGTGGACCATCGAACGCATGGATCCGGAAACGGTGCGCCTGAACGCAACCACTTCCAAGCGTCCATCCGCCCGAATTTTCGCGATTCGCCGCCGCGGTTGATTGGCCGTCCGTTTGATTGGCTGGCCGTTCGGTTCGCTCGACAATCATGTCGACTGCAACCGCAAGACTGCCATCGAGCGTAGGCTGGAGGTATGAGCAAACACCATCGTGACCGCAGCTGGGCGCCAGCACCGCAACCACTTCCCGAGAACGCGCACGTCATCGACAACCACACGCATGTGGCGTCCGTCGTGCCGTTCTCGCAGGCCATGAGCCATGAAGCGCAAGAAAAAGGACAGCCGGAAGTCCCCGTATACAGCGTTGACGAACTGCTGAACCAAGCGCAACAAGTCGGCATCGAAGGCGTCATTGACTGCGGATGCGAACTGCCGAACCTCATGACAGCCATCGACATGGCACGCGAACACCCCCAAACCGTTCACGCGGCCATCGCCATACACCCCAACGAATCCGTGCTCCACGGCCATCGTGGAGTGCCCGGACCAGACGGACTTCCGCTCAAATACAAACCCTGGCATGACACCAGCTTCGAAGACGCCATGGCCGAAGTACACCGTCTCGCTATCACCTACCCCAATCAGGTTGTGGCCATAGGCGAAACCGGCATGGATCTCTTCCGGACCGGCGAAGCTGCCAAAGAACTTCAGAGGGAAGCTTTCCGCGCGCACATCGCGCTCGCCAAGGAATTGAACCTGCCCATGCAGATCCATGATCGCGATTCACACAAGGAAGTCATCGAAACGCTGCTGGCGGACGGCGCTCCCGAACGGACCGTGTTCCACAGCTATTCCGGTGATGCCGAAATGGGTGAGATCGCGCGTGAAAACGGTTGGTATCTCAGCCTTTCGGGCACATCCAGCTATAAGGGCAACGATGGTATACGCGAGTCGGCGCGCATTGTCGGATTGAGCCATGTCATGGTCGAAACCGATGCCCCCTACCTAAGTCCGATGCCGTATCGTGGCCGCACCAACGCGCCATACATGATTCCCTACACCCTGCAGTCGTTGGCGAATTATCTCGATAAACCGCTGACGGAAGTCGCGCAGGCAACGCGAAAGACTACGCGCGAAGTGTACGGAATCTGAACAAATTCCGAAAATCGACAGGATGGAAACGATTTATCCGAAAATAAGAGAAAAACAAGAGGAAAAATAAGAAAAAGAAACCCACAGGAAGTCTACTTCGTGCGAGATCAGGAATCGCAAGAAACAATGTGAAGATTTGACAAGACTTCGTAAGGCTCCTAACGTGCCTTTTTGCGTTTATTTTGGGGAGTGGGTTGGAAGGCCCGCCACTTGGAGGTAGCGTTATGGCTAACGAGCCGAACGAGGATGAGCCGCTGTTTCACGCAGCCACATACACGCAGGCGCCGAAGGTCTCGCACAAGGTGCTGACCAAGGAAGAGCGACAAGTGCTGATCAAGCAGCACGAGGAGAAGCAGCAGGAGGCTGCTCACCTTGACCAGGTGGCTAGCAAGGGTCCCATCGGCCGCTGGTGGAGCCGTCTGCAATCCGGGCCAAACAGAATCACGCCCGCCATGGCGATCGTGGCGTTGGGCGTTGTGTATGGCGATATCGGCACCTCGCCGCTGTACACCATGCAGACGTTCCTCAACGGGCAGGGCGGACTTGCGCATGCCGACCGTGAAGCCGTGCTCGGCGTGCTTTCGTTGGTGTTCTGGTCAATCACGCTTATCACCACCGTCAAATACGTGCTGATCGCCATGCGCATCGACAACAAGGGCGAAGGTGGCATTTTCGCGCTGTACTCGTTGGTTCGGAAGTACGGTGCATGGCTTGCGATTCCTGCCATGCTCGGCGGAGCCGCGTTCCTCGCCGATTCCGTGCTTACCCCGGCCGTGTCCATCAGCTCGGCAGTGGAAGGCTTGGAAACGCTACCGGCTTTTGAAAAGCTTTTTACTGAAAACAAGCAGCTGACTCTGATGATCACCGCGGCCATCATTCTGATGTTGTTCTCTGTGCAGTCGCGTGGCACTGAGCGTATCGGCAAGGCGTTCGGTTCGGTCGTGCTTGTCTGGTTCTCGTTCTTGGCGGTTGTCGGCTTGGCGAACCTCAGTCAGTATTGGAGCGTGTTCGCGGCGCTCAACCCCGTGTACGGTGTTAGATTCCTGTTCAGCGGTCATAATGCCGCTGGCCTTGCCATCATGGGTACGGTGTTCCTGTCAACTACCGGTGCCGAAGCGCTTTATTCCGATATGGGTCACGTTGGCCGTGGCAACATCTATTTCACGTGGCCGTTCATCAAAGTCGCGCTTGTGCTCTGTTATTTCGGCCAAGGCGCATGGATGCTCAATCATTGGGATGATTCGGCTTATATCCGCACGCACGGTTTGAATCCGTTCTTCGAAATGATGACGCCCAGCGTGCGTTACGTGGCCGTCGTGCTTTCTGTGGTCGCGGGCGTTATCGCCTCGCAGGCGTTGATCACCGGCGCATTCACGATGGTGTCTGAAGCCACCCATCTGAACTGGATGCCGCATCTTCAGGTCCGTTATCCGGCCCGTACCCGCGGTCAGCTGTACATTCCTGTGGTCAATGTGGTGCTTTGCGTTTCCACGCTGTTGGTTTTGGCGCTATTCCGCGATTCCGAGCATATTTCCGCGGCGTATGGCCTGGCGTTGACCATCACCATGATCACCACCACCATTCTGCTTGCCGTCTACATCTGGCATTCGGGGCGTCGTCTCGGAGCGATCGTATTCACCGTGTTGTTCCTTGCGATCCAATTCATGTTCTTCTTCGCTTCCATGGCGAAGTTCCTGCATGGTGGTTGGTTCACGATGTTGCTTACCTTCGCGATTCTGCTGGTTATGTACACGTGGAACGAAGGCACGAAGCTGGAACGTGCGCAGCGTCGTCATATGCAGCCCGCCGAATGTCTACCGGTGCTGAAGCGGCTGCATGATGACGATACGATTCCATATTTTGCAGACAATATCGTCTACCTCACGTCGGATCCGGAAACGAAGCGTATCGATACTGATATCTTCTTCTCGATTTTCGCCGACCATCCAAAACGTGCCCGCGCTTGGTGGGCGGTTTCCGTCGAGACCGCCGATGAGCCGTTCACCCGCGAGTATTCGGTTGAGAATTTCGGCACGGATTACATGTTCCGTGTTCGCATTCGGCTTGGTTTCAAGGTTTCTCAGTCGATTCCAGCTTATATTCATCAGATCATGAACGATTTGTCGAAGTCTGGGGATCTGCCGAGGCAGGAAAGCCGCTATCCGAAGCTTGATGCTGATCCGAATATCGGTCCGATTCGATATGTGCTGATTCACAAGGCGCTTATGCCTGAGTCGAAGGTGTCGCAGCGTGGCGCGATTTCTTTGGAAGTCAAGTATGCGATTCGTCGTCTTGCGGGATCTCCGGTCAAATGGTTCGGCCTTGCGCCTTACAATCCGCTGATTGAGATACAGCCGCTGTTCCTCGCGACTCAGCGTCCTCCGCGGCTAAAGCGCGTGTGAAACAAGCCGTGAAACGGGCTGTGCGATGATGGTGATCGTATCCGCCATCATCGCGCAGCCCGTTTTCGTAGGGCATTTTGTAGGTTTTGCATGGTCTTATCGCGAAGAATCGTTGGAATCCCGATGTTTTTCGCACGCTATAAGCAATGTCGATAGCCATATGCGCGCGTTGCATCACAAGCCCTGTAGAGTAATCAACCATGTGCAGATTACTTGGATTCGCGGCAGCAGGAAGCAACACCAGTCTCAATGGCGTGCTCGGCATGCAGGCCGTACGCGATTTCCGCGATCTGAGCGAAATCCACAACGATGGCTGGGGCTCCGCGCTGGTCACCGTGCCGAGCGAGTCGCCGTATCTGCGTGACGGTGGCGCTCCCACTCCGGAAACCGGCACCGCCATCTACAAGAACACGATTGCAGCCCGACATGATCCGATTTTCGACGAGCTTGCGAACACTCCGGCTCGTGGAGGCCTGTGGCACTTGCGTTTGGCCAGCTCGAACCTGCCGCTGATTCTCGAGAACCAGCAGCCGTTCTACGCCAACGGATTGAGCTTCATCCACAATGGCGATATCTCCGACGATCAGGGCCGCAACATCATCACCAACCGTGCGTTCCCGGTCGATCCGAGCATCGTGCAGTCTACCGGCGGTCGTTCCGATTCCGCCATTTTCTTTGCAGTGATTCTGCAGTACATCGGTTTTGGTTTCGCACTCGACGAGGCGGTCGCGCAGGCTGTGCGCGAACTGCGCAAAAGCTATCCGAAGTCCAGCTACAACTGCATGATCCAGAGCCAAGACCAGTTCATCGCTCTGTGCGCGGCCGGTCGTGAGGTCACGTCCAAGCGCATCGTGGAAATCTACGACCAGTACGGCCGTGGCAACCAGGCGCATGATTATCGTGTGATGCGCTATCGTACGCTTGGTGAATCCGAAGCGGATCAGGCTGCAGGCCAGCTGAAGGGCGTGGTTGTGGCCAGCTCCGGTTTCGACCAGTGTGCCGAAGATGGCTGGACTCGTTTGGAAAACGATCAGATGATCGTCGCTTCCAACCGTACCGGCGCATTTCGTGTGCGTTCCATCTGAAATCCGTAATCTGAAATCCGTATTTCGGAATTTCCGACTGGAATTTTCATCTGGGATTTCCAGACATTTTTTTTTCGACCGGATTCAGCATGTGGCAATCGTCATACAGCGCCTAAGATAGGCGGTATGACAACCGGATATATTCCTACACTCGCCCAAGTTGACGAACTGCATCGAAAAATCGCGCAATCGCAAGCCGCATACGATTTGATTCACGGACATTGCGTAGTCGTTGCCGACATCGCACGTCGCATGGCACGCAGGCAGAACGCACTGTTCACCCGCCGCTGCACGCTACCGGACGATGCCCCTGAAAAAGCGGGTGATTTCGGCCTTAGGCTTACGCAAGACGGTAATGGCAGCGAATCGTTCGGCATACTTCGCATTCCTTCCGTTCCATCATCGGACGGGCTTACGGGCGGAACCGTTCCGCCGAGGCTGATCGACGAGCATTTGGTGGTGATCGGTGGTCTGCTGCATGATATCGGCACGTATTTTCTGCTCAAACAAGACGGTTCCGACGGTGGGCCGCTGAAATTCGACGGTCCGAATTACGTACGGCATGGGCTTAAAGGCTACGAATATTTGTTGAACGAGGGTGTTGACGAGTCGATCGCGCAGTTCGCGCGCAACCACACCGGTGTGGGACTCACCAAAGAAGCGGTGGAATCGCAAGGGTTGCCGCTGCCTCCGGCCGACTATGTGCCCATGAATCTTGAGCAGGAAGTGGTGATGGTGGCCGACAAGTACAACAGCAAGTCGATTCCGCCGAAGTTCCTGACGGCCGAAGCCTATGCGCGCAAGGCGGCCCGTTTCGGCGAAAGCAACAGGCGCGAATGGCTGCGGCTGCTCGAACGATACGGCGTGCTTGACGTTACGCCGCTCGCCGAGCAGTACCACATGCGTATCGCGGAGTAAGGCAGACTGTTTTCAGAACACGTAAGCCCTTTGGAATTTGGCTAAAACCAGAATTCCAAAGGGCTTACCTATGGGCGCGCGAAAAGTCTATGTTCGTGCGCCCATTGCACTAGGCGGCTAGTCGAGTTCCACGCTGTGATCCATCGCATCGGCGACTTCCGGATTGGTGGTCACCACGATGATGGCGCGTTTGCGATCGGCATCGCGCTTGAACTTCTTCAACAGATCCAACACCACGGCCGCATCGTCGGCATCCAATCCAGAGGTCGGCTCGTCGGCGATGATCACTTCAGCCTCGCAGCTCAGCGCACGAGCGATGGCCACGCGACGCTGGTTCAGTTCGCTTGCTTCGCCGACTGCCAGTCCGGACGTCACTTCATCGAAGCCCACGCGCTTGAGCAGTTCGCGGGCGATCACAGGCTTCGGCTTGAGGAAGTTGCGGTTCGACGCATCCATGGCGTACAGCACATTGCTTTCCGCGTCGAGATCGGGGCGGAAAGCAAAACGTTGCGGAATGAATCCGATGCGGTGCCCCAACATTTCGACCGGTTCGACGTCGCTCAGGTTGGCGCTTTTGTGCATCACATTGCCGCGGTCCGGGCGCACCATGCCGACCATGGTGGCCAGCAATGCCTGATGCTGTTCGCGATCCTCCGCGTCCACGAGCACCGCATGCGTGGCGCCCGCATGGAACGACAACGACAGGTCGTCAAGAATATTGCGGCCGGTCTTGCGATTGGTCACGGTCACATGGTCGAGTGCGAACGTCGGATTCGCCTTGAAGAAGAACGCATCCTTTTTGCGATTGCGCTTGATTTCGTTGTCAAGCTGTGACGAAACGCTGGTTGCGGAATCGGCTTTCACCGCTTCATGCGTTTCCAGTGCGGTCGGTGCGTCGAAAGAACGCAAAGCGAGCGTTTCCTTCACTTGATTCGCGTTATTCACAGCCACGTCCGAATCGTCATTCGTGGCATCCGCAGCGTTATTTGCAGCATCGGCGGTTTCGGCGGCATCTGCAGTATCGTTGCCTGCAACCGCTGCGTTGTCATCGTCATACACCACCGTAAAATCGATGGATTCAATGGAATCTGCGGAAGATTCGTCAGCTGCAATATCTCCGATCGCAGCATCATCGACGGTTTCGCTTGCCTCGGCTTCAGCGGTCTTGTCGACCACAGCTTCGTCAACCATGGTCTTGTCGATGTTCTCGTTCTTATCGTTCATATTGTCGCTCATGCCGTCACCTCCGAGCGTTCCTCAAACAGTTGGTTCAGGTTGAAGCAGGCCACGCGCGCGAACGCCACGATGCCAAGCACCAGGCATGCGCCCAAGCCGTACCAGATCACATTCCACACCGAAGCGGACGTGATCGTCACAGCCTGCCCGCCAGCCCACGCGGTACCGATCGGTTTCGCCAACAGCGCGCCGGCACCCAAGCCGATGATCCAACCCGGAACCGTCATCATGAACGTTTCCAGCATGAACTGCCATCCCAAACGGCCCTTGGTTACGCCGGTGATCATCGCCATGCCGATCTCATCGCGACGGCCACCGACCGCCGCCCACACAATCAATGCCAGCAACGCGATTCCGCCGACGATCGTCATGGCCAACAGTACGATGCGCGCGGACGAAGCGGCGGAATCAAGCGGCTCGATCGACTTCTTATAAGCGGTAAGCGACGGCGAGGTGATTTCGTACGTCTTCGTGTCTAACTTGGCCTTCTTCACCAAGCGCACGAACTTGTTATACGTGGAAGGATTCGCCAGAGAGAACACAATATTGAGATTCGGAACGCCCCATCCCGTGGCCTCCGTCGTGTCAAGCCCGTTCTTGGCGAAGTTGATATACGTCGTGTAGATCACGTTCTCACGATTGTCCTTCGCGTATTTCGCGTCGGAACCGTTGCCCTCAGGCACGTCGCTGTCGTATTCGTAAATGCCGCGCACGGTGAACGTGTACGTTTCGGAAGCCTTCGACGGATTGCCGACCGTCACCTTGTCGCCGACCTCGAGATTGTTCTTATCGGCCAGCGCCTGCGAAATGAGTACGCCGTCGCTCTGCGTCTTATAGCTCAAATGCTTGCCCTTGACCACTTTGTAGTAGCCGTAATCGTTGATTTTCGCGGCGTCCAACGTGTAGAACGCCTGCAGGGTCAGATTGCCGCCGGTCTTGTCTTCGCTAGTATCGCTTTTCGCGGCGATCGCCTGTAATGACTTGCTTTCACGCACCGGCACTGACGTTGCCAACGTGTAATCGAAGGTCACGCTGTTGCTCTGCGCGGCCGTTGCGTACGTGCTGTACTTTTCCCACGTCAAGTACTTGTCGGTATAGCTGGAATCGGCGCCGTCGCGCTTGGCTTTGGTCTGCGCGGTCGGCCGAATCACCGCAGTGGCTTTCTGCGACTGGTATGTCTCATTATTGGCGGTGTCGTCTGCTCGTATGACTGCCAGATCCACGGCAGCCGAAAAAGACACCAGTAATGCGAGTAGGGCGATTAGCGCGGTGCGCCATTTGACGCGGCCGAGCGCCGCCCATGCGTTCTTGAGAACGAACATGCGGTACTTCTCCAGTTCTCTGTTATTGCGCGCCGGCGCATGCCGACGTCAGCGTTGGCCGGGACGCGCGCTCCGCAGCAAGGCAGGCCCGTAGCGCATGGTGCGTCCCGTGAAATCATCTTGGGCTTCCAACGTGATTGTTTTCTTGCGCAACACTGTTATACCCCTGCATGAAGTCTGAATGATTCCTGAAAAATCGACCGTTGAGCATGGTTGCGGCACTCGCTACGATGGAATCGATGACTTCCGAACAGATTACGAATACCGGTTCCGTAATGGCCAATCATGGCTCGATTCAGACGCCTGCGCAGACTCAACTTCGGCAGGACGGCTCGTCCAATGGCGGCCCGTCCGAACGGAAACGTGACCTGCGATGGCGTCCCGCGATGCTGCATCCGGCGTCGCTCCGCGTGTTATTGCCGTGGCTTACGTCGATTATCGGCATCGCATCCGCACTATGCCTGGTGATTGCGTGGTTCCCCTCCACGGTGTGGAATACGCCGATTGTCAGCAGCGATGCCCCTGCGCATTACTATTTCATTCGCCGCTTGCTTGACGAAGGTTTGGGGGCGGCACTGCATTTGTGGCCACATAATTCGTTCTATCCGCCGTTATTCCATGTTTGCGCTTATTTCGTAATCAAAATCGCGGCGCTGTTCGGCGTGCAATGCTCTATTTACGCGGCATTCAATATCACGTGGATCATCGCTTCGGGCGTGATTTTCCCTTCTGGAATGCTGGTATTGTGCAGGTATTTCCTACAACGTTGGAATCGCGGCAATCCAATTTCACGTATTTCGCAAGCATTGTCTACGCCTGAATCGTCGTCCGTATCTGAATCGTCGAATGTTTCAAATCAGCAGGTATCGTCAGCTGTGAATCGGCAATATAACGCCACTTTCGACGCTACTTTCGTTCTGCAGAATCTGATTGGACTGTTCGTGCCCGTGCTTGCCGTCAGCTCTGTGTGCCACCCGTACGGACTGCTGAATGCCGGTCCGCTGATCGCATTCGGTTTCGCCACGTCGCTGCTGCCGTTTCTTATCGCTGCCACGTTGCGCCTGTTCGATGCGATCGCCGCACGCGAGCATATAATGAAATGGTTTGTGATCACTGCTGTCGCAGGCGTGGTTTGCCTCGTTGCACACCCGCGTATCGCATTCACGTATGCTCTGATTCTGGTGCCGTTCATTGTGTTGCGTTTGCCGTGGAAGCTGATTCTGGGTGCGTTTATCGCCATGTGTGTCGGCGCGGTTGCGTTTGTGGCCCTGATGCTTACGTCGTTCAAATCGGATCGTTGGGCGAATCCCGCTTCCTGGTTCCATAGCCATCAGCCGTCCAAGAATTTGTGGGAGTCGATTTCGTTCTGCTTCACGGATGGCCTTGACGGTTTTCCTGCGATTTTGTTCGCATTATTGCTGATTGCGGGAACCGTTGCCGCTTTCGTTTGCGCCTTCCGCCGCGCTGCTGCGCGCTCTTCGGATTCGCTTTCAGCTGCTGTTTCCACTGTGGCTCCCGCTTTTTCCGCTGATGCTGATGCTTTGGTTTCCGATGCTGCGGTTTCCTTGGTTTCCGCTTCCGACCCGCCGGTTGCTTCGTGTTCCGATGCTGCTGATGTCTCCTTATCCGCACCGTCCGAACCATCTCGACCTCGCCGCAACGATCGTCTGCGTGACGTGATCGCGTTGATGGCCGCGTTTCTGCTGGTCACGCTGGTATATGTGTGCACGGTCACGTTGGTTGGCGCGCTGCCGAATATCATCAGCTCTCCTTGGTATCGCGATGAAAACCGCATTATGACCATGCTTCCGCTGGTTGCGTTGCCGTTGCTTGTCATTGGCGTCAACGCGCTTTCCGAATGCGTTTCCGCGTGTGCTGCATCCGCTTCTTTCGTTCCTTCTGCATCTTCCTTCTCCGCGAAGAATAGTGCTTCTTCCGTTCCCTCCCTTTCTTCTGCGTCTGCTGTTTCTTCCGTGAAGAACGTTTCTTTCGCTTCCAATTGGATCGGCCCAATCGCCGCATTCCTTGTGATTGCGATACTTGCGGTTTCCGCTCAGATCGTATGCCCGTCTCGTACTGCGGCTCGCGATGCGATCATCGCGCATTCCAGCCTGAACCAAAGCGACCCCAACGAGCAGCTCACCGAGCAGAAGATTACTGTGCTGCGCAAGGTCATGGAACGTACTGGCACTCAGGCCACCATCATTTCCGACCCGTTGAATGGCTCAATGTATGCGGAGACGCTGTTCAATGCGAGCATGCTGTATCCGATCATCAATGCGCGCACCGATGTGCCATCCGTTCCGTTCGGCAGGGTGGAGACCGCGTTTGCTTCCGGCGATGGGCAGCAGGTGCTTGGCACGGTATGTCCGCTGACTGATGCTCCGGAGTACTTCCTTACGATGGGCGACCAAGCGCAAAGCTTGCAGTCGTTCCCGTATCGCGCCCAATACGATTCCTTCCATAATGAGGAATTGATTGATGCGTATGTGGATGGCGGCACGTTGGTGAAGGTTGCCGATTATTCGCAATACGGCCAGGGTTGGGCCCTCTACCGTTTCGGTTGCGCCGATTAATCGATTTTGGCTGCGCTGCATTGTTCTGCTGTCGCCTGTGCTCGCATATAGGGAAACCGCACTTTCGATTAGTTGAGATCTGAATTTGTTCAGGACAACGATCGGCGGTGCGGTTTCGTTTATCTGCTTTCTTCTGTTTTCTCCTATTTCTGCTTTCTGTTGGGAGGTTTTCTCGGATGGGTTGGCTTAGGGGATTGGCCGTAAATGAGATAGTTCGGTGTGTGACACGCCCGGGTGTTGGTTTGCGGTGGGGTTTTTCCGGCGGTCCTGTGTCGTGCGGTGGCGTTCGCCGCCCGTTTTCCCATGTTTTCGACACGCCGGTGGATGTGTTGTTTTGCAATGGTTTTGGCGGTGTTTGCGGGGTGCCGGGTTGCGTGATTGCCGGGGTTCGTGTAAATTAACTCTTCGCTGCCGCTCAGCGAGTGGTTCCCCGGTCGGGGTTCCGCGAGGTGGGTGAGTGGT
>OBYW01000373.1_pt1 | contig 23959 bp, 24 predicted proteins | sample 1476841 | NCBI WGS metagenome assembly OBYW01 (sample SAMEA2580222, study PRJEB22360) | human gut metagenome | biome: human gut; feature: human-associated habitat; material: faeces | place: Denmark | collected 2008/2010
TGGTGCCCGGACTCGGAATCGAACCAAGGACACGGGGATTTTCAATCCCCGTGTTTATGGAAAGCAAGGGAGTAAGCATTCGTTCTCATCTGAATAACATAATTCAGGTGACCAAATGCATTCAAAAACGGAAGCTGTATCAATAGCTTTTACCGAACCAGGTGAAGCTAAGTCAACGCGTACTGGCAACATACCTCCATCTTTGGTAGCAAAACCCAAAATTATCCCAGTTGTGTCTACAAAAGGCGGCGAAGGGAAGTCTACCCAGTCAGCCAATCTGGCTGGCTTCCTGGCAGATGCGGGTATAAAAACACTTTTGCTGGACGGTGACCATGCTCAGCCAACGGCCAGCAGTATTTTCCCTCTGGAATACGAAGCACCTTGCGGTCTGTACGAACTGTTGATGCAGACGGCCGATCTCTCTGACCCCGATAATCTCATCTCCCGTACATCGATTGAAAACCTGGACGTCATTGTTTCCAACGATCCACGCAACTTTCTCCCCACTGCAATGCTGAATGCCGCTGATGGCCGGGTGCGCCTACGTAACGCGCTTTCGCATCCGCTTTTCAGCCAATATGGGGTGATTATTGTTGATTCACAGGGTTCCCGTTCAGTGATGTCAGAACTGATTATTCTGGCCTCAACGGGAACTATGGTCGGTGTCGCTAAACCTATTCTTCCTGATGTTCGCGAATTCATGCGCGGTACTGTCGCTCTGATGGAAGAACTCCTCCCATACAGTGCATTCGGCATTCAGCTTCCGGACACGAAATTACTCATTAACTGCATGGATTACGACAATCTGTCTGTTGAATCACTTGCTCAGGTTAAAACGATCGTTGAAGAAAAGCGCTACAGCATCCATGCAGATAAAATCCATATCGACTTGCTGAATACCTGTATCTATGACCTGACCATTTATGTCATGGGCCATGTAAAAGGCATTCCTGTTCACCGCCTTGAAAAAAATACCAGCCGAAAAAGCGATTCGGCATTTACCTCAATGTATCAGCTGGCGTGCGAGCTTTTCCCGGAATGGAAAGATAAGTTTGACGCGCTGGCTAACGCTGGCGAGGTGGAATGATGTCTCAGCAAAAGCAGAATCCCACTGTTCTCTTTTCACGTGATGCAGAGCAGTCTGTTCTTGGCGGTCTGATGCTGGATAACGAATGCTGGGACGAAGTTGCGTTGCTCGTCAGTATCGATGATTTCTACTACCACGTTCACCGCACGATTTTTCGTGAAATGACCCGTCTTATCAGCAGAGGCAAGCCAATTGACCTGATTACTCTGGCAGAGAGCATTGAGAGTCAGGGGACTAATGTCCTGGATCAGATGGGGGGTTTTGCGTACCTCGCCGAACTGTCCAAAAACACCCCCAGTGCTGCGAATATTCGTGCCTACTGCGAGATTGTGTCGAAGTACAGCCAGGCCCGGCAACTTGCCCGTATTGGTGCGGATATTACCGAAAACGTGCAAAAGCCCGGTGCTGATATCCCCGCGGTAATGGAAGAGGCCGAACAAAAAATCACTCGCCTGGCAGAGCGTGCAGAACCGGAACAGGCACACACACTTATTGACGGTATGGACAGGTTGCTGACCGAACTTGAACGTCGGTGCAATACACCGGATGGTATTACCGGCGCAGCGACCGGGTTTAAAGAGTTTGATGACCTGACCAGTGGGCTGCAGGCAGGTGATCTGGTGTTGGTCGCCGCCCGACCATCAATGGGGAAAACAGCATTTCTTATCAGTCTGCTGCTTAACCACATGATGAAAGCGCCTGATTCCAGAGGACAATTCTACAGCCTGGAGCAGCCGGAAGAGCAGATTCTTATGCGCATGGTGTCCTCGTTGAGCAGTCTGGAACTCCAGCGCCTGAAGAGCGGCCTGATGGATGATGAAGACTGGGCCCGGGTGTCTGAGGCATACAAGATTTGTACTGAGGATTTTAATGCGCGCCTGGTTATAGATGATACCAGTGGCCTGACTCCTCAGATGCTGCGTATTCGTGCCCGTCGTAATGCGCGCCGTTATGGTGCGCCTTCAATTATTGGCCTCGATTACCTGCAGCTCATGCGCTCCCCTGAACAGGAAAACCGTACCCAGGAAATCGCTGAAATCTCCCGGTCTCTTAAGGCATTAGCGAAAGAAATGGCCTGCCCGGTAGTGGCGCTTTCTCAGCTCAATCGATCGCTTGAGAGCCGACAGGATAAACGCCCCAATAACGGTGATTTACGTGATTCCGGTGCGCTGGAACAGGATGCTGACGTCATCGTCTTTATTTATCGCGATGAGGTCTATCACGAAAACACCGAGGATAAAGGGATTGCTGAAATCATTATCAGTAAACAGCGCCAGGGACCCACGGGGACGATCCGCCTGCAGTATGAAGGTTGTTTTACCCGTTTTTCTGACATCGCGGGCCGACCGGGGAGGAGCGCATGAGCAACGTCCGTAATCTTAATCTTGGCGCGGCCATGCTGCAGCGCGGCAAAACCCCGGCTCAGGGTGATGCGGTTCCCGCCGCAGTCCCCCTGCCAGTCAGCGAGATGGCAATGGTCCTCACTCTTGACCAACTGCGCCCTAATCCGGACAACCCCCGCAAGAGCCGTAACCCACATTTCGATGAAATCAAGGCTTCCATCAGGGCCTGTGGGTTGGTCCAGGTACCGAAAGTGACACGCGATCCGGACGGCGAAGACGTTTACATTTTCAGCGACGGGGGTAACACCCGGTATCAGATCCTCTGCGAACTGTGGCAGGAGACTGGTGATGAGCGTTTCTATCGCGTTCACACTATTTTTAAACCCTGGCCAGGACGGTTGAAATGTCTGGTCGGGCACCTGGCAGAAAACGAAGTCAGAGGAGACCTGAGTTACATAGATAAAGCGTTTGGTGTACACAGTGCCAGAGCCATTCAGGAAGAGCTGATGGGACGTCCAGTGACTCTGCGAGAACTATCCGATCTTTTAAACCTTGAAGGCTATCCCATTGACTATTCAACCATCAGTAGGATGGAGGATACCATAAAATATCTCTGGCCCTGCATCCCGAACTTGCTCAACAGTGGTCTGGCACGTCTGCAGGTGCTGTCACTGCTGCGCATTCGTTCCCAGGCAGGAAAGGTCTGGTCGCAGTTCGCACATGAGTCCTCCCCGCAGTGTTCGTTCGATCAGGTCTTTGAGGCGAGTTGCCAGGGGTTTGACGATCCTGACAGTTATGCATATGAGACATTCCGTGATGAGTTTATCGGTCAGCTGGTTAAGGCGCTGCCACATCCCAGCCTGAACTATGACCGCTGGATGATTGAACTGGACCCCCGCGAGCAGAAACGCCGTGAGCAGTTTGGTGAGCCGCCTCCGCTGCCCGTACTGACGCCACCACAGGAAAAAGCGGCAGGTCGTGAACCCCCGGAGCCGCAGGTGACTGTCCTGCCTCCGGATACTGCATCTGAAACGCCGGTCACGGGACTGCGCAGCGGCACGCTGACCACACCCGGACGCCCGGAGCCAGCACCGGAACTGCCCGCAGATGCTGAATTGCCTGTGAACGCACTGATGACCGCCGGCAGTGAACCACGTCGTGAAGTACAGAATGATCTGTTTGGCGGACGGCCGGTCATTTCTGGCGAAACGGCTGACCCTGACAGCATTTCTCTCCCTGATTTCAGCCCGGACACACTGATGTCAGCATTTGGCGAGGAGAATGCGTCCCCGGCTGCGTCCGTCAGTTCGGTCGCCTTTGCCGCAACCGGACTTGAGCCCGTCAGTGATATCTGGCACATCCCGGCCCTCCAGGATGATATTGAGCACCTGCAGGATATGGCTTACCGGCTTGTCTTCGAGATTGCTGAGGCGATGGGCTGCGCGGACAATGTGCGGGAGGATAAAAACCCTCAATCAGCAGGCTTTGCCGTCTCCGAAACCGGCAGCGAATTTGTCCTCTTCCTGGCGGGCCTGTCCGGCTCGCTCCCCAACAGGCAGTTCAATATGTTTATGTTCTGCCTGAATTTCTTCGGTTCTCAGTCACCGGCTGACATGGCCGTATTCGACGATATCACGGTCGTGAAAACAATGCGCCTTATCCGCGTTATCCGCCGTCTGCGTGAGCTGCAGCGACTCGCTGCGAAAGGAGGGGAAAATGTCTGATGATCTGAATGATGAAATGGCCCAGGCCAGTACAGCTCTGTTCATCCAGCACGGCATCGATGCCATCCGGGCAAAGGTAAACTCTGCAACACCGTCAAAAGCGTTCTGCGAATGCTGCGGTGCGGCTATTCCGGTTGCCCGTCAGCTTGCGGTTCCGGGCGTGGAGCTCTGTGCCGGTTGTCAGGAGGTTAAAGAGATGAAAAACCGTCACCGGGCTGACGGTGGCAGGGGGATGCGCCATGTCGGATAACGCAAAAATCACTGCCCGTATCCGGCGCCTGATGGCGCTGGGCACCCGCAACAGCAACCCGCATGAAGCCGCGCGTGCGGTTGCGCTGGCTCAGCGTCTGATGCAACGTCACGGTCTGACGCCGGACATGCTTTCCCTCAGTGACGTCAGTGAGTCAGTCTGTTTCAGCCTTACCAGTGATGCAGAAAAGGTGCCGGCCTGGCTGAGCTCGCTGGCAACCGTGGTCTGTATGGCCACGGGCTGCCGTTGCTGGTTTGGCTGGCATATTCATGTCAGTCCACAGGGCGTGAGCAGCGTGCGCCGTTCACTGCACTTTTATGGATTCAGCGAACGACCGGAGGTGGCGCTCTACATCTATACCGTTCTCCAGCGGCAGCTGCGTGCTGCCACAGACGTTCACATGGCTGGATACCGTAATCGGCGCATTCTTCTGCGCACGCGCCGTCGCCGGGCAGACCAGTTCCGTGAGGGCTGGGTATCCGGCGTCTGGCAGGTGTTGCAGTCCTTTTCACCCTCCGGGGAAGAGAACGCCGTACTGCAGCGCTGGCTGGCTCAGCGTCATGCCGGCGAGCCGCTGGAAGATATGGCGGTCCGGTCTGCAGGCAAATGCCGGGGTGACAGAACGGCCCGGGTGGCCGGTTTTTTCGCAGGTCGCGATACCGACCTCCATCATGGTCTCAGTGGCGCACAGGCTTCCCGGCAGATAACAGCGGGAGGGCATGCACATGACTGACGTTCTTTTATGGAGTGCCTGCCTGTTGGGCTGGCTTTTTGATGTTCTGCTCATCGCTGACCGGGCGATATCAGGAGGTGGCCTGTGAGCCAGCATAATCTTTCTCAGGCCACCACGGCCATTCTGTCCTCACTGCTGATGGACGTCAAAAACGGCAATATCCGCCGCTGTGAGTCACTGGGTATGTCGGTCGAGGAAATCCGTGCGCTGAGTCATCTGAGCCTTGATGAACTGCATTACCTCAGCCAGTCACATGTTTCCGTTCTCGATGTCACCCTGAACCATGAAAACTTCTGGCTGATGCTGAATCAGGCCCGCAATGAGCAGAAGCGCTTCATGATGATTGACCGCGCACTGGAGCTCGGCGGTTCGATGGAGCTGATTGACCGGTATTTTGGTCTGTCTCCTTCGGAGGTGAGTGCCCGCCGCCGTCTGATGGGCATTGAATCCCGGCAGGGCCGAACCCAGGCCCTGACAGAGCCACAGGACGCCGCGCTCTGGGCCGAGTGGAAAGCGGCAGGGTTGTCATCACCGGACTCCCATCAGGCGCTGGAGGCGATGATGCTGGCGGCCGAGCAACTGGGTCTTTCACTGACGGCCGTATGGAGCCGGGTCTGCCAGTGGTGTCGGGAGGCGAATGCCGCAGGCCGCCGGGCTGAAATACCTGTGCGTAAGGAGGCGTGATGGAGATGGGTGATTTCTCCCCCCGGCAGCAGGTGTCACCGGCAGTACGCCGCCGCGCGCAGCAGCTGTTCCGCGCTGCCTGCGGTGGACAGAAGGTGTTCCGCCGGCTGACCATGAACGGCTACCTCAAGATAGATGTGGGGCCGTGCTGGCGCATCCTGAGCAAGGATGGCGGCCGGCAGTGGTGGCTGATGGACCATGAGACCTACAACCGTGAAATACGCCGGTAACGGACTGCCGCTGACGACCACACAGTGCCGGGTTTACCCCGGCACTGTGCTGTCTCAGGCTGAAGAGGAGAGCATAAAATGACCATTCCTGCCGACAGCATTGTGGCGCACACGCTCGCCAGAATGCAGCAGAACCTTGAGCGGCGCACCGATACCGGCGATGTCAGCCAGGAGCGCAGCGGGCTGCTGTTCATGGGCAACGTGCACGATGCGTTCCCGCGCAGGCTGTTTCTGGATACACGCCTTTCACCGCTGGATAAAACCGCCTGGGTGATGATAAGACTTTACGCACAGCAGAATGAGGGAGCCATCTTCCCGACTTACGATGAGCTGCAGGTTCAGCTTGCCTCCGCGCATTCAGAGAAGGCATCGAGGGATACGGTCAGCCGCGTCCTGCTGATGCTGCGCCTGACCGGCTGGCTAAGCCTGTGTAAACGGGTACGCGATGACCGCGGGCGTGTGCGGGGCAACATTTACGCGCAGCATGACGAGCCGCTGGGTTACCGTGACGCCGAAACCTTCGATCCGGGCTGGCTTAAGCTGGTTGAAGAGAGTTGCCTTAGCCGTAATAAAGCGGTCCGCATGACCGCGCTGGCCGTGGTGAATGACATACTTCAGGACCCCGGAATGCGTCACCGTCACAGTCGCCTGGCCCTTATCGAAAGTCGCCTGAGCGCGCCGTCCACACCCAGGCAGATGGTCAGTCATCGCCGGGCAGTGAACCGGAGTCCGGAATCCGGACTCAGTCAAAAAAGCACCAAAAACATCCCGGAATCACTGAGTCCGGAAAACGGACTCAGTACCCCGTCAGTGGATAAAACACAGAGTCCGGAATCAGGACTCAGTCTGAAATCAACGACTTACACCGGAGTCCGGAATCCGGACTGTAACGTACGTTCTTTCACACAGAGTGTGAATAAAAAAACGTACGTACCGGGCGGGGAACATTTTCTGCCTGACGATTTTGTGAACGGACTGAACAGCGATGACCGGCAGATGCTGACCAAACAGATGGCCTCACTGCCTGAGGCGGTGGCAAAGATGCTGGCTGACATGCTGCGTGAGCAACTGCGGCTTGGCAGGCTGAATAACCCGGTGGGCTGGCTGTTCACGATGCTGCGGCGTGCCCGGAGCGGTGAGCTGAACCTGCCGGAAGCAGCAGCACCTGCCCCTGCCGGTTCCGGCAGCAACAATCCACCGACAACCGGTACGCGTGCTGTACCGGCGGCGATCATCCCCGTGCAGCCTGCCAGACGGCCTTCCCGCGATGAGGTTAGTGCGATGATCAAGAGCATACGACAGAATGTTGGCAGATAAATCAATGGTTAAAATTTGAGCTTGTTGCCACTGGCAATAAGTATGTTTTTTGAGCGATTCATGACAGGCATGCTAAAAGTGGTCCTTAGCTTTGATTAAAAAATGACCTTGTTGCCAGTGGCAACAAGATTAAAAAACGTACAAAGGATAATTTCCTGTCGCTGATTATGAGTTTCACATTGTTGGTCATGCGTGTGATTCAGGACTATGCGAGCTCTTCTTAACTGAATACAGGTGACGACAACGATGGCAGATAAACAGGTAACAAAGACAGGCTCGCTTCAGTCAGAAATGACAATTGCGCTCCATACCAATTATGCAATTGGTTTGTGGCTGGGTCGCAAACGGGAGAAACAGGAAGACAATACTCCTGTTAAACACGGCATCATCGGGATGCCTCAGTTCTTCGTGCGTGCAACACTGATTAACCAGGACTCCCTGAATAATAATCCGTGGGCAGATGAAGCCATGTACCGTCTGGAGGAAAAGCTGAGATCTGCAACTGAGACGATGACCGGGCTTATTAAGCAACTGGATGAAGAGATGAGTATGCTTCCAACAGGTATTACGCTGACAGAAGTTACTTCGGTCGAACCACTCGATATTCATGTGTTTACGCGTACTCCTCTGGGATACCGGTGTGTGTTTCTGCTGGTCGGGTTTGACCAGTTTGCCAAGAAGGTTCTTCAGGCGTCACATTACGGACTGATTACCCGTAATGGACGGGATAATTATCTCAGTGAAGGTGGGCGACTTCTGCGTCAGATTTACGGGACGGTTCTTTCTTACCGCAGGGTGGATGCGACACGCCTGGACGCAGCAGAGAATAATGAAGTCTGGCAGAAAGCCTGTCAGGAGGCGGGTGAGCCCGATCGTGCCGTGCTGCTCGGAGAAAAACGTTCAGCATTTTCCCCTCCAGTTAATGAAGCGAGCGTGAACCTGCTGCGCCTGCGTTATCAGACAGTCTGAGTCGCCGGAGGCTGGTCATGCGGCTATATATCTGTGAAAAACCCTCGCAGGGACGCGATCTGGCCGGGGTTCTCGGTGCCACCCGGCGCGGTGACGGCTTTCTGACCGGCAGCGGAGTCACCGTCACCTGGGCAGTGGGGCACCTGCTGGAAACCGCACCGCCCGAGGCGTACGGTCAGCAATTCGGTAAACCGTGGTCACTTTCGGCACTGCCGATCCTGCCTGCCCCCTGGCAGGTTGTGGTCAAAAAAGAGACGCAGGATCAGTTCAAAGTCATCGAACGGCTGTTGCGGCAGGTTGACGATGTGGTTATTGCCACTGATGCAGATCGGGAGGGGGAGGTCATTGCGCGTGAGCTGCTGGAATACTGCCGCTGGGAAGGTCCGGTGCAGCGGCTCTGGCTGTCTGCGCTGGATGAACTCAGTATCCGCGCGGCGCTTCAGGACCTGCGTCCCGGTCAGGCCACGCTCGGGATGTATCACGCCGGACTGGGTCGTGCCCGGGCCGACTGGCTGATAGGTATGAACCTCTCCCGTCTTTATACCCTGCGCGCAGCGGAGGCCGGTTTTGATGGCGTGGTCTCCGTGGGGCGTGTTCAGACGCCAACGCTGGCGCTGGTTGTCCGCCGGGACCGGGAAATCGCAGCATTTGTGCCGAAGCCGTTCTGGCAGGTTAAAGCGCTTATTTCCGCCGGTGGCCTCACCTTTCCGGCGCAGTGGGTGCCGGCGAAGGTGTATACCGACGAGGAAAAGCGCTGTGTTCACCAGAACATCGCGCAGCAGGTGGCACAGCTCTGCCGGCAGGCAGGTCACGCCGTGGTGACAGAAAGCGACACAAAGCGGGAAAAAGCTGCCGCGCCGCTGGCTTTTTCGCAGGGCACCCTGCAGCAGGCCTGTGGCAGGCTGTGGGATATGTCCCCGCAGCAGGTGCTTGACACTGCCCAGAGCCTGTATGAAAAGCACAAGGCCACGACCTACCCCCGAACCGACTGCGGTTACCTGCCGGAATCCATGCGGGAGGAGATTTCCGGTGTGCTCGATGCCATCGGCCGTACCGACCCGGAATGTGCGCCGGTGCTGGCTCGCCTCGACAGAACATTTGTCTCGCGCATCTGGAACGACAAAAAAATTACGGCACACCACGGCATTATCCCCACCCGCAATGCGTTTCAGCTGTCCGCGCTGACGGAGACCGAGCGTAACGTCTATATGCTCATCCGCCGTAACTATCTGGCCCAGTTCCTCCCCCTGCATGAGTCCGATTTCACACGGCTGCAGTTCGACATTGGCGGGCAGCTGTTCCGTGCCACCGGGCGAACGGAGGTGATAAAGGGCTGGAAGGTTCTGTTTGAGAACGCTGGTGATAATGAAGTTGATGACGGCGATGAAGCAGACGTTGCCCTGCCGCCGCTGGCGCAGAATGACCGCTGCGCGGTGACGGGGGCTGAGGTGGTGCAACTGATGACCCGTCCGCCGGCGCACTATACCTTTGCCACACTGATTGGCGCCATGATGAACGCGGCAGCATTTGTCACCGACGTCGCGCTGCGTAAGGTGCTGAAAGACAATGCGGGACTGGGCACCGAAGCCACCCGCGCCGGCATCGTTGAGCAGCTGCTGAACCGTCACTTTATAGTGCGTAAAGGCAGTAAAATCATGGCGACTGAACTGGGCGCCGATGTGATTGATGCCCTGCCGCCGCAGCTGACCGAACCAGGCATGACGGCACTCTGGGAGCAGGCACTGGATGAGGTCGCCGCCGGTCGTATGTCACTTGATGACTTCCTTCAGCGACAGGCAGGCTGGACGCGTAACCTGGTCAGCCAGGGGACACAGCAGCAGGTGCGTATCCGGATTCCGCCCACGCCCGCCTGCCCGCTCTGCGGGGGAAAAACCCGTCTGCGCAGGGGAGAGAAAGGGGAATTCTGGAGCTGTCAGCACTATCCGGAATGCAAAGGTGTCATCAACATCGGGGGCACCAGAAAGAAACGACCGCGCAGGGCTAAGTCTCCTGAATCAAAGAAGAATTAATCCTCTGTATCCGATTGCGGGGCGTTGTGGGCTCTGCTATTGTGACCCCGGCTCTGAAGCCGCACCCCGTGACTGCGGGTTTCGTCAGCATCTAATGCATGTGCTGCCGGAATACAGTCTGGCCGGCCCCGTCCACACCTGAACGGGAGACGGTAAGGCACAAAAACTCCGTGAAACCTGTGCCGGGCCCTTTCAGCCAGCGGAGCCACTGCGATAAGCAGGTTTACCTCAGGTCGATGGTGCAGACCTCAGAAGGCGGTGTCGCACGGCACCGCTTTTTTTATTTTTGTGTGCTGATGATTTTTTGAACGCTGCGGCGTTGACATCCGTGGCGTCTGAATGAATGATAAAGAGGCTAATCGTTGTCGTTCCGACAACTGCCAATGTTCCGGTGATTTGAGAGGAACGCCTTCGGGTAATCACATGCCAATGCCACATTAACCTGAGAGTGGCGCCTTCGGGTGGTTCAAACCTGTTTAACCTTTGCAAACAGGGACCTGATAACCAGGTTAAGGTCCATTTCACCATTACAGCCAGTCGGCAAACCTTGCTGACCTCCCTGCGGGAAACACTTCCCGTACGGGACAGATGTTTCTCCGCAACCCGTTCAGTTTTACTCCGGAGAAACCATCATGACTGCAACTACTACTACCCCTGCTTCAACCGGCTCTGCTTCTGCCTCCCAGAAAAAAGAGTTTTTCAACCTCAACGTCAATGGTATCGGGTATCTCAGCTCGATACGCCGTGTACAGGGTGGTAATGGTGAATTCACCTGCGCCGTTATCAATGCCCTCACCGGTCCGACAGACAATGCGTCTTATACCCGTTTCGATGTCACCATCGCGGGTGCGGAGACCACCAAACTCATCAACCGCTGTCAGAAAGCCGTTGATGAAGAAGAAAAAGTGCTGATTGGCTTTGTGCTGAGCGGGCTGAAAGCCGATGTGTTTACCCTGCAGACGGGTGATCACGCCGGTGAAAGTCGCCCATCCCTGAAAGCCCGCCTGATTAAGGTGGAGTTTATCAAGAAAGGTCAGGACGTCGTTTATCAGGCACCCAATGCTTCCCAGACGCCGGAATCCGGTTCATCGGCTCAGAAAGAGTACGATCCGAATTCGTTCTAAGCGTCACGGACACACCACCGGAACACACCCCGGTGGGTGTGCTCCTCTCAACACCATTCTTAAGAGGAAATCATTATGTCCGCACGCGGCGTCAACAAAGTCATCCTGGTCGGTCATCTCGGTCAGGACCCTGAAGTTCGTTACATGCCTGACAGTACGGCCGTGACCACGCTTTCTGTGGCCACGTCGGAAACCTGGCGTGATAAACAGACCGGTGAAAACCGTGAAAATACCGAATGGCATCGTGTCGTGCTGTTTGGCAAGCTGGCCGAAGTGGCCGGTGAATACCTGAGAAAGGGTTCACAGGTGTATATCGAAGGTCAGTTGCGCACCCGCAAGTGGACCGATACCAATGGTATCGAACGCTGGACGACAGAAGTCCGTGTGGGCGTTAACGGAACGATGCAGATGCTGGGCGGTGGCCGTAATAACAGCACCAACACCAGTGGAAATAATGCGCAGTCAGGTCAGCAGGGCGGCTGGGGCCAGCCTCAGCAACCGCAGCAGACACCGTCAGCGCCACAAAATCCGCAAAATGAACCTCCGATGGATTTTGACGATGATATACCGTTCTGAAAATTTCATAACGGATTCATATAATTATATACCCTCATGCGCCAGTTCAGTCTGGCGCTTTCTTTTTCAGCTTCAGTTGAATAACTATGTATAGCAATTTGCTACCATTCAGACTATCCTGTGTGTATAGCAATTTGTTACCAAGAGGAAGAAATATGCAAACTCCAGTCCGTAAATCCGTCCGTGACAAGCAAATCAATATCCGCGCCACGGATGAAGAACGTGCGGTGATTGATTACGCTGCGAGTCTGGTTAATAAAAACCGTACTGATTTCATCATTGAAAGGGCTGTGCATGAGGCCCAGAACATCATTCTGGACCAGCGTGTGTTCGTTCTTGATGATGCCCGTTACCAGGCGTTCATCAGGCAGCTTGAAGCCCCTGTGCAGAATGTTGAAGGTCGTCAGCGTCTGATGGATGTAAAACCTGAATGGAAATAAATGTCACTGCGCCTGCTTTACTGACAGAGGAGCATGTTCTTCATCCGTTCGATTGCGGGAATGCGGTACTTGATGACTGGCTTCGCCGGCGTGCGTTGAAGAATCAGCATCTTAATGCTTCCCGTACATTCGTCATCTGTCCTGAAGGTACTGCGCGTGTAGTGGGTTATTATTCCCTCGCGACTGGCTCAGTAAGTCATGTCGACTTGAGTCGTAGTCTGCGACAGAATATGCCCGATCCCGTACCGGTTGTTTTGCTGGGCCGCCTTGCAGTCGATGTATCCACTCAGGGCAATAACTTCGGGAAATGGTTGCTGAATGATGCTGTGATGCGCGTATCGAATCTGGCGGATCAGGTCGGCATCAAGGCTATCATGGTGCATGCAATTGATGAGCGGGCTAAAGCGTTCTATGAATACTTTGGTTTTGTGCAGTCACCAGTTGCGGCTAACACGCTTTTCTACAAAATATGATGGTCTCATGCAGGTATTCATCTGTAGAACACATGGACCTGAAATCACATTCAACGCCGGTTCTCCGGCGTTTTTTCTTATCAGATTAAAGTGAAGGGCTTGGTCAGCTGATTAAGCCTGACCGGCTCTGCAATGTTTTTCTTCAGTTTCCGGAAAGAGTTTCGCATTGCCCGCTTTTTCATCCCCGCCAGAATAGCACTCCTGATTAAGACTAATCCTGGGGTGAATCCTGATGGCAGTACCTTCCAGACGTGTGGCAACGGGCGCTGCCCTCCTCGCCTGTTCAGTTATACAGGCGGGCTGCAGCAGCGCCGTTTCTGATCCCGCGCCCTTTGCAAACGGCCGCTATCAGCAGCCCACCCGCTTCGATGATATTTACCGCAACCGGGCCCCCGACGTGGTTCGCTATGACCGTTATACGCTGGTCAGCACGCGCCCGGACGATGCACAGCGCGATCCACTCAATCAGATTGTCGATATCACCATGCCGGCGCAACTGGTCAAAACGGTCGGTGAGGGCTTTCGCTATCTGCTGCTGGAGTCCGGATATTCACTGTGCTCAGCCACAACCTCCGCATTTTCAGAACTTCTTAGCCGTCCACTGCCGGCCGTTCAGCGTGATATCGGTCCGGTCCGGCTCAGTGAAGCCCTGCAGATTGTGGCCGGCCCGGCCTGGCGACTGAAGGTGGATGATGTTAACCGTGAAATTTGCTTTGAACTGCGGGACCAGTATCGCAGCTTCGCCGCACCGTTGCCGGCTCCGGTCTCACTGGTGTCACAGCATGCACCCGTCAGTCTCCCCCCGGTCATACAGCCAGCCCGGACTGGCGGGGCCGCCGGCACTGTCAATGCTGTGCCGCGTAATCCCTTTACCGGTGATACGAGTATCAACAGCACCCCGGGCACCGTGCAAAAACCGGTACTTACGGCGCAGAACCAGTCCGTCCCGTCACCGGTACTGACAGTGGCGAAGACACCTGCAGCACAGAAGTCTGCTGCGCTGTCGCCCGCCGGGCGCCCGCCGGTGCCACCACCTGCAGTTGCACCGAAAGCAGCCTCATCTCAGAAAACCCCTGTTACAGCCGTTCATCCGGTTACCGTACAGCCAGCTACAGTGAACGCTGCCCGGCAGACTGTGCCCGTCCGGCCCGTCACCTCACTGCCGCCGGCTCCCCCCGTCTCCGGTCAGACCGCTTCTTCATTTATACCGGGGGCGCCGGTCACTCCTCAGCCAGTTGGCCAGACGTGGCGCGCCGAACCGGGTTCCACACTGAAAGAGACCCTGACGGGCTGGGCATCAAAGGCGACGTGCAGCAATGGCGGAAACTGGGTGGTCATCTGGCCGGTATCACTGGATTACCGTATTGATGCGCCTCTGGTGTTTCACGGCAACTTCGAATCCGTCCTGGTACAGGTCTTTGACCTCTACCGCAAAGCGGAAAAACCGCTGTTTGCCGAGGCTAACCGCATTCAGTGCCTGATTTCGGTGAGCGATACCCCGACGGGCGGAGGGCACTGATATGGGCTATGCGCTGCCCGTCTTTGTTTTCTGTCTGGTCATTGCGCTGATGGCCGGCGATGCGCAGCGTCACTCCGCTGAACACGTCCGGCTGTCGCTGCAGCAGACCCTGCCTGACCAGCTTGCCACCGACATGCTGCGCACCGCGGATGCGGTGAACAACTGGCGCCACGGCCGGACGGTCGCTGACGGCACGGTGACACCTGCACAGGCCGGCATCGTCCCCGCGCCTGACAGCCGTATTCAGACCGTGATTCAGGGGGGACGCCTCTGGGTCTGGGTGCCCGCCACTGATGGCGTGTATGCGGCACTGCGTACGCAGTCCGTGACCTCGGCACTGGCGCTGACCGTCAGCGGCGGGCGGCTGCGGATGGCGGACGGCACCGATATGAACCTGTCCCTGCCGTCCGGCGTGACGGAGGGCAGCATTGTTTACCTCAACTAACCTCATCAGGGAGCTGCGGATGCCGCGTTTACCTTTCTGCCTGACAGCGCTGGTCGCCGCGCTGGCGCTGTCATCATGTTCGCTGAATGAAATCAGCAAAATGGACAAGGAGGCCTCGGGGCAGGCCGATACCGCTCAGCGCGTACTGCAGAGTCGCCAGACCCTGACTCAGCCCACCGTTGTCTGGTCCGATAAACCCTGGGTGAACCTGCAGCCGGTCACGCCGGTCATCTCCACGCCGGATGAGAAGAACCTGCCCGCCTGCCAGATTACGATTAACCGGCCGGAGGGGATTTCGCTGCCGGAGCTGGGGCAGCGTATCACCGCGCTCTGCGGCATCCGCGTTTCCATCACGCCGGATGCCTTTGCCGCACTGAGCAGCATTTCCACCGGCAGCGTGGTGACGTCGCAGATGAACGGTCAGTTGCCGGCACCGGATGATAATGGCCGCGTACCTTTGTCACAGATGGGCACCACGTCTGCGCAGCCCGTCTCCGTTCAGTCATCACCTTCGCTTATCCGGGGCCTGAAATATCAGGGCGATATCCGCGGGCTGCTGGATATGGCAGCGAGTGGTCTGGGACTGTCATGGCGCAGCGACAGCAGCGGCGTGTATTTCTACCAGCAGGATACGCGTACCTTTCAGCTCGTCATCCTCAACACGAAGGTGAACAGCAGTGCCTCCATCAACTCCGGCTCCGGTAATCAGCTCGGCAGCGGTGGCGGTACATCCGGGGGGACAACCGGCGACATCAGCTCGAACCAGAAGACCGACTATGGCATGAACAGCGACCTGTACGATGACATCAAAAAAACGGTTGAGCAGATGGTGACGCCAAAATCCGGCCGCTTCTGGTTGTCGTCTGCCACCGGTACGCTCAGCGTAACGGATACACCCGATGTTCTGAATCGTATCGGTCGCTATATCGAATACCAGAACAAGGTTCTGAGCCGTCAGGTCCAGCTTAATATCCAGATTGTCAGCGTCAACCAGACGCGTAACGAGCAGATGGGACTGGACTGGGGACTGGTCTATAAATCGCTGCAGAACGTGGGTGCCAGCCTGACCGGCTCAATGGCGAACGCCTCCTCATCCGCCGCCAGCGCCGGTATCTCCATTCTTGATACGGCCAGCGGCAATGCCGCTAAATTCTCCGGCTCCAGCCTGCTCATTCATGCCCTGTCTGAGCAGGGCAACGTCAGCATGGCGCTGAACCAGACCGACCCGACCGCCAACCTTACGCCGGTGGCCTATCAGCTCTCGAAATCCACCGGGATGCTGACCAGCTCCAGCTCGACGGCCACCGCCAACGTGGGGGTGACGTCAACGATGACCACGACCAACGTCACCACCGGTCTGTTCATGACCATGCTGCCCTTCATTCAGGAAAACGGTGATGTGCAGCTGCAGTTTGCCTTCAGTTATACCAGCCCGCCGGATATCAAAAGTTTTGTCAGCCGGGACGGTAATACCCGCAATGATACCGCAGACACCTCTACCGAAGGGCTCGCCCGTAAGGTCAACCTGCGCTCGGGCCAGACGCTGGTCCTGACCGGTTCTGAACAGCAGAACGTCTCGGCGGATAAGCAGGGCACCTTTACGCCGGGCAACTTTATCCTGGGCGGCGGTCAGACCGGCTCGCGGGGCCGTACCACGCTCGTCATCATGATCACCCCTGTTCTGCTGAGGTAACGATGTCATTACAGAAAAAAACAACACGCCGCACCGGTATTCGTCTCACGCACCACCGGCGCGACTGGATGGCCGGTCTTCACTGGGCGCCGCAGCACAGCGCACTCAGGGTTCGTCTGCGGGGCAGGGCCTCGCCGGACACCCACTGCGTGACGGCCGGCAGAGGCAGCGCTTCCATGGCGGGCGTTGTCTCCCCGGGACGCGTGCGTCACCGCCTTTATGCCCTTGCCGTGGCTTTTCAGCTGTCCGAAGGCGGTAATGCCTGGGGTATTTACCGTCTGAGCCGCGATGAAGACCTGTGGGTGTTCTTTGCAGCCAGTGGGGGGCAGCTTTCCGTGATGGGCGACGTGACCGGCACGCGGGCATTCATTGAGTCAGCCGCACAGAATTTTCTGCGCTTTAACGATGCCGATGCGCCGGGCCTGCGCTGTGCGGCCACGGCTGAGGATGGCCGCGATGCCACCACGCTCACGGACAGGCTGAGTGGTGCACAGCTCAGGCGCTGCCGCCTGCGAAAACGCCTGGCACCGATGTCGCTCATCCTGCCGGCTGTTGTGCTCACCCTGGCGACGGCTGCCGGCGTTTACTGGCACGACACCGTGCAGCAGCAGGCAGACCAGGATGCTGCGATGGAGGCGTTTCGCTCCCGTGTGGCGCCGAAACACGATAAACCAGCACTCCCGGCCCGTGCACCGCACCCGTGGGCCTCACAGCCTCCGGTGTCAGTGCTGCTCAGCAACTGCTGGCTGACGCGGGAGCCAGTTTTTGCCTCGGTGGCCGGCTGGCGTTTTACCGACGGTGAGTGTGTGCCGGAAGGACTGCGGCTGCGCTTTGTCGCCACCCCCGGCTCAACAGTGGAAGACTTCTCCCGCCGCGCCCGTGAACTGCTGGGGCATGCGGCCGTTTTTAACCTGCAGGAAGGCGGGAAAAATGGTGATGTTTTCATTCCCTTCCGTAAATACCTCGCAGGCGAGTACACCGATGAAGCGCTGCCGGGTGCCGATGCGCAACTGATGCGGTTTATCTCTCACCTGCAGCGCCGCAACCTGGACGTGAAATTCACGGAGGTGAAGCCGCCTGCCGTCGCGCCGGGTCAGGAAAAAAACACGCCCGTCCAGGACTGGCGGGAATTCACCTTCTCCGTCAGCTCGCGTCTGCAGCCTGAGCGCCTGCTGCAGGATTTTGATGCCGCCGGGCTTCGCCTGACCAGCGTGTCCATCACCATGAGCCCGCAGGGGCAGTTCGGATACACCATGAAGGGGAGCATTTATGCGCAGAATTAATCCCGCCCGGACGGGGCTGCTGCTGTCCGTTCTGCTCAGCGGGCCCGCGCTGTCAGCCACCACCGCCGATGCGCTGCCACCGAACGTCACCCTCGGGGAACTGGAAGCCGCACAGGCCAGAAACCTGATTCTGGAGCAGAAAGTCCAGACCGCCCGTCTGGAACAGCAGCTGCGCGAAAGCCAGTCCGGGCAGAGTACCGACCGTAATTATCTGGCGACATCCCTGCAACCGTCAGCCCCGCTCATGACGCAACCCGTCCCGTCACAAACGGCCGCGACGTCTGGCACGGAGAAGCGTGCCGGCAGTGTGCGCCTGCAGGAGATTTACGGTCGCGGCACACAGCTGCGCGCCCGCATTGTGCTGCCGGACGGGGGCGTCACCGAGGTGGCGAAAGGTGACCAGATCCCCGGCACTGCTAAACGGGTCACGGAGGTCACGTCCACGCTCGTGCGCCTCAGTGACAATTCTGAACTTTCCTTCTGAGGCAACGATGACGCCCGATAAAGACATTATGGATTTTGTGTTTGCCGAACAGCATCCGTCCGGCGGCGTGACGCTGCTTATCGACGGTAACCGGCGAAAAGAACCGGCCATACAGCGCTGGGTGATGGATGTCACCCGCGAGTATCCGACGGCAAAGACCGAGTTTGTGACGCTGAGCGAGCTGAACCGCCGGCGCGAAGTGGCAGAGCGTCAGGGGCTGGCCCTGTCCCGGAGCGTCAGTGAAAGTGATCTGAACAGTCGCGATATCAGCGTATCGCAGGATAAGGTCATCAGTTATATGAAACTGGGAAACGAGTTCAGTGCGTCTGATATCCATATTGAAATCAGCGCCGACCGTAAGCTCAGCATCGTCCAGTTGCGCATTCACGGCGAGCTGGAAGTGGTGGATGAAGTGAAAGATGTGGAGGGGATGACACTGGCCTCCACCTCCTATCTTTCCATGTGCGACGTGCGCGAGCAGTCATTTTTTGCCGGCCGCGAGCAGTCAGGGCGCATCGATGCGAAGTTTGCCCGCCGTGCCGGTCTGTATGGCGCCCGCTATGAACACCGCCCCACGCCCGACGGGCTTATTGTGGTCATGCGACTCATTCCTGATGACGGCGATAGCATTCCCGGGCTGCCGCAGCTGGGTTTTCTGCCGGAGCAGATAAAGCTTATTATGCAGATCCTTCGACTGCCGGAAGGCATGGTGCTGCTGACCGGGCCTACCGGTTCCGGCAAAAGCGCCACGCTGCGTGTGTTCAGCGATATATGGCTGAAACTGACCGGGGGGAAAAAGCGCCTGCTGACGCTGGAAAACCCGCCGGAGGGACGTATTCCCGGCGCCATCCAGACCCCCGTCATGCCGGCTGACAACTCGCCGGAAGCCATCAGCCGCGCCTGGAGTAACGCCAATGCCTCCGCGCTGCGTCTCGATCCGGATGCCATCCTGAACGGCGAAATGCGTGACCTGTATTCCCTCATCGCCGCCATTTACGCCAGTGAAACCGGCCACGCGCTGTTCTCCACCCTGCACACCCAGAGCGCCATCGGCGCCCTGCGCCGTATGGAGCACTTCGGCGTTGACCGCCACCTTCTGGCGGATGCGTCACTGGTCACCGGCCTGATAGGCCAGCGTCTGGTGCCGCTGTTGTGTGAAAAATGCCGGATTCCCTGGCAGGTGAAAGCGTCTGAACTCGACGGCGAAACCCGCGCGCGCCTGGAAAAATACTGCACCGTGGAGGGGGTGTGCGACACCGGCAAGCTCTTCTTCCGTAATCACGAGGGCTGTTCTCACTGCCAGAAAACGGTGCCGCTGACCGGTCGCATCGTCAGTCGCGGCGTAACCGGTCGCACGGCCATTGCCGAGGTGGTCCGCACAGATGCCCGACTGATGCAGATCTGGTTGTCTCACGGCCCGGCCGTTGCCCGTCAGTACTGGGTAAACCAGGGGGGCATCACCCGACGTATGCATCTGCTGCGTTATCTCGCGGAGGGGCGCGTTGACCCGCTGGAAGGCGATCTTATCTGTCCGCTGGACGAAGACGACATCATGCAGTGTGAGGTGCCATATGTCGGTTAAGACCCGTTTTTCGCCTGAGCGTGATTTGTCGCTGGCGGAAAAGCTTCGGTATCGCCTGGTCAGGGCAACGTTTACCGGACAGTATCGCCAGCCGTTTTACGAAACCCTGCGCTTTCTGCTGGAAAACCGCAAAGCACTGGAAGAGGCGCTGACCATGATTGGTGAGGTGCATACCGACTTTGGCCGGCGCTGGCACCCCTATTATGAACTGGTGCAGGACTGCCTTGAGGGTGTGAAAGACAACCGTGAGGGCCGCTCCCTGAAGGATGTGCTGGCTGCCTGGGCACCTTATGAAGAGGCGGCGCTTATCAGCGCCGGTATGGAAACAGGCAATATTCCCGGTGCGCTGATGCAGGCTGACAAGCTGATTGTCGCCCGCCGGCGCATCCTTGGTCAGGTGGTTTTTGCCTCGGTCTTTCCGTCAGCGCTGGCCCTGCTGAGCGCGGGGCTGCTGCTGGCCAACAACATGGCACTGGTGCCCACCCTGAGCAAAATGTCTGACCCTGCACGCTGGACCGGTGCACTCGGGCTGATGAACGGGGTGGCACAGTGGACCGACAGGTGGGGTGTGACCGCAGCAGGTGCCACAGTCGGGGGCGTCATTCTGGCGTTCTGGTCACTGCCGCGCTGGCGAGGCCGGCTGCGTCGTGTTGCCGATTTTCTGATGCCCTGGTCGGTTTACCAGGATCTACAGGGGGCGGTTTTCCTGATGAATATCGGGGCCCTGCTGGGGGCCGGCGTGCAGGAGCTTAAGGCGCTGCAGATCCTCAACGAGTTCGCTCCGCCCTGGCTGCAGGAGCGTATCGAAGCGGCAATGGAGTGTATGAGCGAGGGGGACTCGCTGGGCATGGCGCTGCGCCAGAGCGGTTACGACTTCCCCAGCCGCGAGGCGGTGAACTACCTCTCGCTGCTGGATAAGGGTAACAGCGCCGGGTCACTCATCACTAACTATGCCGACCGCTGGCTCGAACAGGCGCTGACACGCGTTGCCCGTAAAGCGAATGTCACCAAACTCTTTTCTCTCGTTCTGATTATGAGTTTCTTCTTACTCATCCTGCTGATGGTGATGCAGATTCAGGACATGAACACCTTCAACATACATTAAGGAACGACTATGTCATCTCAGACATCACATTATCACCAGCGCCAGCCAGACCGGGGCTGGGGTATCCTTGAGCACGGCAGCATTGCCCTGTTTACGGTTATCGTCATCTGCATTGTCGGGGCGCTTGTCTGGGGTCTCTCTGGCAAAAAGTCTGTTGCGGTGGAAACCTCAAATATCCAGACCGTTGTGACCAATGCCCAGCAGCTCAAGCAGACCCAGGGCGGGTATAACTTTACCAGCGGCACCACCATGACCGGCACGCTGATTCAGCAGGGAGGTGCGCCAAAAGCTGGCTGGACGATTCAGGGGACGGCCAGTTCCGGCACGGGGACGATGTGGAACAGCTACGGTGGACAGGTTGTCATGGCACCGGTGGCATCAAATGGATTCAATAATGGTTTCTCCGTCACCACGCAGAAAGTACCGCAGGCCGACTGTATCTCCATTGCCACCCAGCTCGGCTCCGGTGGCGCGTTCAGCGCCATCAGCATCAACAGCACCGATTACAGCGACGGTCTGGTCAGCGCCGAAGATGCCGGCAAAGCCTGTACCGCTGACACCGGTATGACGGGTAACAACACCCTGGTCTTCACGCACAACGGCTGATGACATGCTGCGCCTGACAGTCCTCCTGCTGTTTATCCTGCTCAGCCCCCGCGCGGGGGCATTCTGCTTTGACGCAGCCGGGGCAAAGTACCACATCGATCCGCTGCTGATTCAAGCCATTGCCACCGGCGAAAGCAGTATGCGCCCGGGGATTACGAATGTTAATCGCGATAAAAAGACCGGGCGTGCGCTCAGCACTGATTACGGGCTGATGCAGGTCAACTCCTCGCACATCCCGGCGCTGATGGCTCAGGGGGTTATCCGCAGCCCGCAGGATCTGCTGACCCGTCCCTGTCTCAATGTGCAGATTGGCACCTGGATTCTGGCGAAACATTTTCAGGTATGCGGTATCAGCTGGAACTGTCTGGGTTCTTACAACGCCGGGTTTCGTCAGGATCGCCATGAAACGCGCGAATCCTACGCCAACCGGATTTATGCCATTTACCGGCGCCTTTTACTGAAAGAGCGGGGGGTAAGACTGTGACGCTGCTGACGCTGAGTATGCCGTGGCCAACGCTTGGCATCCTTTTTCCCCTTAGTCTCGGTTTGTTTAATGTTATGGCAATCCTCGTCCGTATTAACCTGGTGATATCGGGGCACCGGAACGGGGGCAGTTCTCCTGTGCGTCCGGCGATAGTCTGGCTGTATGCCGCTGCTGTCAGTGTCATGCTGCTGGCGCCTGCACCGGCGATGCTCCGCCTTCTGTCCTTTTTCCTCAGCCTGTTTCTTTTCAGAATGACGCTGACCGATGCGCTGACGGGACTGCTCCCCCGCGAAATGACGGTGAGCTGCCTGACTGCGGGGCTTACTGCCGCACTTCTGCACCCGGGGTTTACGGAACATCTCCTTTCTGCGGTCATCGCGATGTTGATATTCGGCGGCTGGCGATATGGCTCAACGAAGATTCAGGGGCGCGAGTGTCTGGGGCTTGGCGATGTGTGGCTGGCCGGTGCCATTGCCGCATGGCTCGGTGGAGCCAGCGGGCTTTATGCCCTGCTGACCGGTGTGATGTTTTTTGTCCTGTGGCAGTTAACGGTGCGTCGCATCCGCGAGGGCGGGCCGATGGGCCCCTGGCTGTGTGCCGGTGCGATGTCAGTGACACTGCTTAAACTTTATCAGCCGCTTATTACATGGTGATACCAGTGAACGTAACAAAAACAACCGATCGTGGCTGGGCTATTCTCAGCACAGGTGCGGCTTTAGTGATCCTGCTGCTGGTCAGCGTATGGGGATATTCGCTTATCAGCGACTGGATGCAGAGACGGACCTGGATGAACACCTCCGCGCAGGTGTCCCGCTTCACGCAGGCCGTAAAGAGTTATACCGGGCGTTATTACGATACGCTGCTCGCCAGTGCCACCACCACCGCGCCGGTCATTGTGACCCCCGCCATGCTGAAAAATACCGGTTTTCTGGAGCAGGGCTTCAGTGAGACCACCATTGACGGTCAGGCTTATTCCGCTGCGGTGATACGCAATGCCACCAACACCGACCAGCTGCAGGCGATTGTCTACACGCAGAACGGCTCTGCGCTGCCGTTTCTCGCGCTGCGTCAGATATCAATGGATATCTCTGCCGGCATGGGGGGCTACATCTGGACGTCAGGTATAGCCACCGGCGCAATGGGGAGCTGGACTGTTCCTCTCGCACAGTTTGGTGTCAGCAGCACGCAGGGGCATATTGCCACACTGCTGACTACGGATGAGCTGGGGGTGGCTCGCGGTGAAAGTGACCGGCTTTACCGTTTTTCGGTCACCGGTAAGCCCGATCTCAACACTATGCATACCAGCATCGATATGGGCGGCAACGACCTCAACAATACCGGAACCGTCAATGCCGTAACGGGGACGTTCAGCGGCAACGTGACCGCCGGTGGCAATATGACGGCAAACGGCACGGTAACGGGACAGAACGTCGCAGCCGGGACAAATGTCACTGCCGGCAATACCATTACAGCCAATAACGATATCCGTTCGAATAATGGCTGGTTCATTACGCGGGACGGGAAAGGCTGGCTGGATGAAACACATGGCGGTGGTTTTTATATGTCCGATAATGACTGGGTTCGGGTTGTTAATAACAAGAATATTTACACCGCCGGTCAGGTTCGCGGTGGTAGCGTACGGGCAGATGGTCGCCTGTCCACCGGTGAGGTTCTGCAGCTCGATGGGGTGAACACAGCGGGCGCAACGTGTTCACCAAACGGGCTTGTAAGCCGTGATGCGTCTGGCGCAATACTTTCCTGTCAATCCGGTGTGTGGC
>OBYW01000386.1_pt1 | contig 22908 bp, 17 predicted proteins | sample 1476841 | NCBI WGS metagenome assembly OBYW01 (sample SAMEA2580222, study PRJEB22360) | human gut metagenome | biome: human gut; feature: human-associated habitat; material: faeces | place: Denmark | collected 2008/2010
TCCTGCAGGGCGATGACGTCCATGCCCATGTCGTTGGCGCTGCCGTGACCCTGCTGGTCCTCGCGCACGGCCTCGATGGCGCTCACGTACGTGTTGGCGGCAGACATCGCGGTCACGCAAGTCACGCCGCGGCGCACGGCCTCGGTGCGCAACAGATAGCCATCGCCACGCGAGCCCGGACCGTACGGCGTGTTGATGATTACCGCAATCTTGCCATCGGCGATGAGGTCGCCAATGTTGGGACGCTCGCCGTCGCGCGGACCGCTGATCTTCTCCACGACCTCGCACGTCACGTTGCCGCCGCGCAGCACGCGCGCCGTACCCTCGGTGGAGCAGATATCAAAGCCCAGGTAGCGCAGGATACGCGCGACCGACAGGATATGGCGCTTGTCGCGGTCGCACACGCTGATGAACACCTTGCCGCAGCTCGGATCGGGCAGCTTGTAGTCAATCGCCAGCTGCGTCTTGGCATATGCCTCGGGATAGCTCTTGGCGATACCCATGACCTCACCTGTCGACTTCATCTCGGGCCCCAGGATAACGTCGGCGCCCGGGAAACGACCCCAGGGCATAACGGCTTCCTTCATGCAGAACCAATCGAGCTGACGCTCGTCGCTCGGCAGACCCAGGCTCGCGATGGAATCGCCTGCCATGATACGCGCCGCGCACTTGGCGAGCGGCACACCAGTGGCCTTGGAGATAAACGGCACGGTACGGCTGGCGCGCGGGTTGGCCTCGATCACGTAAACGGTCTCGCCCTTGATGGCGTACTGCACGTTGACCAGGCCACGCACGCCCAGCGCCATCGCGATGCGGCGCGTGGTCTCGCGGAGCTTCGCCTGCAGGCTCTCGCTAAAGCTGAACGGCGGGATGCAGGTCGCAGAGTCGCCGGAGTGAATACCGGCCTCCTCGATATGCTCCAGAATGCCGCCGATGTAGACCTCCTCGCCGTCGCACAGGGCATCGACGTCGGACTCGATCGCACCCTCCAGGAAGCGGTCCAGATACACCGGGTAGTCGGGGCTAATGCGCGCAGCCTCGGCCATGTAATCGCGCAGATGCTCGGCATCGTAGGCGATCATCATGCCGCGGCCGCCCAGCACGTAGCTCGGACGCACCAGCAGCGGGTAGCCGATGTGCGCGGCCACGGCCTCGGCCTCCCCAAACGAGGTGGCCTGGCCCGCCGGCGGGTACATGATGCCCAGCTTGTCGAGCAGAGCGGCGAAGCGCTCGCGGTCCTCGGCAAAGTCGATGGCATCGGGCTTGGTGCCCATAATGTTCACGCCGCTCTCCTCGAGCATGCGCGCCAGCTTAAGCGGAGTCTGGCCGCCGAGCGTCACCACGACGCCGTCGGGTCGCTCAACATCGATGACATCCATGACGTCCTCATAGGTGAGCGGCTCAAAGTACAAGCGGTCCGAGGTGTCGTAGTCAGTCGAGACGGTCTCGGGGTTGCAGTTGACCATGATGGTCTCGAAGCCGCGGGCCGCCAGCGCGTAGCTCGCGTGCACGCAGCAGTAATCGAACTCGATACCCTGACCAATGCGGTTGGGGCCGGCGCCCAGGATCATCGCCTTGGGCTTGTCCGCCGGCGTGGTCTCGTCGGGGGCAACGCACTTCTTGGCATCCGGGCTCGTGCGGTAGATGTTCTCGTACGTCTTGTAGTGGTACTCCGTGGCGCTCGAGAACTCCGCAGCGCAGGTATCGACCGTCTTCATGCTGGGAACCACGCCCAGACCCTTGCGGTAGGCGCGCACAAAGCGCTCATCCGAGCCGGTCAGCGCGGCAATCTCGGCGTCGCTCGTGCCGTACTGCTTGAGCAGGCGCATCGCGTCGGCGTCAATGTCCTCCACACGCAGGCCGCGGATGCTCTCCTGGACCTGCACCATATCGTTGATACGGTTGAGGTACCACGGATCGATACCGCAGATGGCATGGATACGAGCGATGTCCCAGCCACGGCGCAGGGCCTCGACCACAAAGAAAATGCGGTGCTCGGTCGGGGTCGCCACGGCCTGGGCGAGCTCATCGTCGCTCAGCTTGTCGGCACCCTCCTTGCCACCGGCGCAGATACCCTGGTGACCGTCCTCCAGCGAGCGCATGGCCTTGCCAAAGGCCTCCTCAAAGGTGCGGCCGATCGCCATGATTTCGCCCACGGCCTTCATGCGCGTGGTGAGCGTGGGGTCGGTACCCTTGAACTTCTCGAAGGCAAAGCGCGGCACCTTAACGACGCAGTAGTCGATCGTGGGCTCAAAGCAGGCAGGCGTTGCCTTGGTGATGTCGTTGACGATCTCGTCGAGCGTGTAGCCCACGGCCAGGCGCGCGGCGGCCTTGGCGATGGGGAAACCCGTGGCCTTGGAGGCCAGCGCGGACGAACGGCTCACGCGCGGGTTCATCTCGATGACGATCAGGCGGCCGGTCTGGGGGTTCACGGCAAACTGCACGTTGGAGCCACCGGTCTCGACGCCGATCTTCTCCAGAATGGCGAGCGAGGCCACGCGCATGCGCTGATACTCAAGGTCGGAGAGCGTCTGCGCCGGCGCCACGGTGATGGAGTCGCCGGTGTGCACGCCCATGGGGTCGAGATTCTCGATGGAGCACACGATGATGCCGTTGCCGGCGTGGTCACGCATGACCTCCATCTCATACTCTTTCCAGCCCTCGATGGACTCCTCGACCAGCACCTCGTGGGCGGGCGAGAGCTCCAGGCCCTGGCTCACGATGGAGATGAGCTCCTCGTGGGTATGCGCGATGCCGCCGCCGGCACCGCCCAAGGTAAAGCTCGGGCGCAGTACGCAGGGATAGCCCACGCGCTCGGCGATAGCCTCGGCGTCGGCCACGCTATAGGCATAGCCCGAGCGCGCGACCTCCAGGCCGATCTCGGCCATGGCCTCGTTAAAGAGTTTGCGATCCTCGCCGCGCTCGATGGCGGCCAGGTCGCAGCCGATCATCTCGACGCCATACTTGTCGAGCGTGCCGTCCTTTGCCAGCTCGACGGCGGCGTTCAGACCGGTCTGGCCGCCCAGCGTGGGCAGCAGCGCGTCCGGGCGCTCTTTCTTGATTACGCGCTCGATAAACTCGGCGGTGATGGGCTCGACATAGGTGCGGTCGGCAAGACCCGGGTCGGTCATGATGGTCGCCGGGTTGGAGTTGACCAGGATGACCTCAAAGCCATCCTCCTTGAGCACCTTGCAGGCCTGGGCGCCGGAGTAGTCGAACTCACAGGCCTGGCCAATAACGATGGGGCCCGAACCAATGACGAGGATGCGCTTGATGTCAGTACGTTTCGGCATGTTAGTTCTCCTCGGTCTCGGTCGCGGCGGTCTCGGCGAAATTCCAGCCCTGCAGACGGTCCTTCGCGGTGTCGATGTCCAGGTAGTTCTCCTCGCCGTCCATGAGTCGCGTAAAGGCGGTGAAGAGATAGTGGGCATCGGTGGGGCCGGGCGAGGCCTCGGGGTGGTACTGGACCGAGAAGCACGGGGCGTCGAGCAGCTGGATGCCCTCGGCGGTGCCGTCGTTGAGGTTCACGTGCGTCAGGCGAATGCGGCCGAAGCGCTCGTTCATCACGACTGGCGCGTTGCCGCGACGTACCCAGGCGCGCAGGTCGCCATCGGCCGCATGCTCGGTCTCGCCGCCGGAAAGCTCCGGAATCAGTTTGCCCAGACTGGGGAACAGCAGGCCAAAGCCGTGGTTTTGCGCGGTGATCTCCACGCGACGGCTCACCAGGTTCATAACCGGCTGGTTACCGCCACGGTGACCGAATTTAAGCTTTTCCATTTGGGCGCCGCACGCCAAGCTGATCATCTGGTGACCAAGGCAAATGCCAAAGACCGGCACCTTGCCGATCAACTGCTGCACCTGCTCGTAGGTCTCCACCACGGCATCGGGGTCGCCGGGGCCGTTGGATAAAAAGACGCCGTCGGGATTCATGTCGAGGACCTCACTCGCGGGCGTATCCCACGGCACGACAGTAAGGTCACAGCCGGCGCGGACGAGGCCCTCCAGAATGCCGCGCTTGACGCCGCAGTCGTAGGCGACCACTTTGTGGCGGGCGGGAGCGGCAGGGGTAAGCGCAAAGTCATGCGTAGCGGGCAGGTCTCTCGCGGCAAAAGCGTGGGGCTCAGGGCAACTCACGGTCTTGACCAGGTTCTCGCCCACCAGCGTCGGCGCTGCGGCCAGACGCTCGGCAAGCTCGGCGGTGTCGAAGATTTCCGTCGAGATGATGCCCATCTTGGAGCCGTTGTCGCGCAGGTGGCGCACCAGGGCTCGGGTGTCGACGCCCTCGATAGCGACGATGCCGTGGGCACGCAGGTACTCCGGCACGCTGACGGCCGAGCGCCAGTTGGAAGGCGTGGCGCACATGTCGCGGACGATCATGCCGCGCATGGCGGGAGCGCTCGCGGGACGCGCGGTATCACCGGGGAAGGCCGACTGGACGTCGGTCTCGTCGATACCGTAATTACCGATCTGCGGATAGGTCATGGTTACGATTTGGCCGGCATAGCTCGGGTCGGTCATGACCTCAAAGTAGCCCTCAAGCGAAGTGTTGAAGCAGACCTCGCCGGTCGCAGTGCCCTCGGCACCGCATGCACGGCCATAAAAAATGGTCCCATCCTCAAGGTACAGGATGCAGGGACCGCAGGTGCCCTTGCTGGTTTTGGCCAGCATGCGCTGGCAAAGCTCGCTGGGCGCGAAGGTGCGGGCAGCAGTGCCCGCAGTATGGTTATTCGCCATAATTCTCCTTCCCGGTCTCTCCGGACCGGCTTAAAGGTTGGTAGTTAGGCCTTGCGGTATTTTAACCGCAAGTATGCGCCAAGGCGTTAATTTCATCGAAATGTTTACGAAATGATAATTATGACTTTCTATGCATAATGATTTTTCTGGGACAGGGATTAAAAAATCATTCTGTCATGTAAGCAGTCGCTGAGTAGTCAATTTGGGACGGGGCTCCGTTCTCAGAATGATTTTTTAATCCCCGTCCCAGAAAAATCATCCCGCGCGGGCACTTGGCTCACGCGGGATGATGGCGTCTTATTTATCCTGCTCCAGCAGATCGGACGGCGTGCGGTCGGGCTTGCCTCCGCGGAAGATCTCGCGACCGTGCAGGCGATGTTCCAAGTCGCGCTCGGCCTTTTCTTCCGTGATCTTGGTCTGGCTCACCGCCGGGTCCTCAATCAGTGACGATACCGAGTTCACCTGCTTTTGGATGCGCTCGGCAATCGTGTCATCCATGCTCACGATACGCATCTTCCAGTCGATACTCGTGGCATTTGACGAGCTCTTGGTCCACACAAACGTCAAAATGGCGCTCTGATGACCCCGCGCGGGGAACATGCCAAAGAAGGAATCATGCTGGATATTGCTGTCCTCGTCGATATAGGCGTGCACGTTGTACACCACGCGGTCGATCTTATCGTTGAGCAGCGCGTTGGTCGCAAGTGCCGCAGCCTGAATCTGCCCGTTGGACAGCAGCTCGAGCTCGTTGGCAGACGACGTGTCCAACACCGTCACCTCTACCGTACCCGTGCGTTCGTCCGCCTCGTCGACGCTAAAGTCGAGCGGGAACTGCGTAAAGCCGTTACCCCACTCAAGGCCGCCCTTCAGTGCCGTGGAAACGGTATCCACCGAAACGCTCTCGGACAGGTTGGCAGTGTTCAGGCGGCGCATCACGCCGTAGCCAATCTGCATGCCCACGATCAGCACCAAGATGCCGATAACCACGACCATGGCAGTCTTCGTAATGGTATGGCTCACCTGCGAGCCCGAAGGATCGTCCTCGGACAGCGGGTCGATATGTTTTGCCTGGCTCGCGCGATCCTCGCTGCGCAGCCGCGCCAGCGTCGCCTTGTCGCCGCGCTTGACGGCAGCCTCTTTCTCGCGCATGCGCTCGGTACGCTTTTTGGCGAGCGTAGGATCCAAGACGCCGGATGCATCGATTTCGGAGAATAACTCCGTCACTTCTTCCGGAGTCAAAGGGTTCTTGTCAGCCATAAACTTCCTGTCATATCAATCAGTCGAGCTCGTGCGCACGCGCACCTTCGAACTGCATTCGATAGTAACGGGCATAGGTGCCGCCACGGGCGAGAAGCTGCTCGTGCGTACCACGTTCCACAACGCGACCATGCTCGACGGTCGCAATCTCGTCGGCATGCTTAATGGTCGAGAGACGGTGGGCGATGATGATCGTGGTGCGACCGCGCGCCAGGCGCTCGAGCGACTCCTGCACCGCCTCCTCGCTCTCGTTATCCAAGGCGCTCGTCGCCTCGTCCAGGATCAGAATCTTGGGGTTCTTGAGAAACACGCGTGCAATGGCTACGCGCTGCTTCTGACCGCCCGAAAGACGGCTGCCGCGCTCGCCCACGACCGTGTCGTAGCCCTGCGGCAGGGACTCAATGAAGGCATCGATATTGGCGCGGCGGGCGGCCTCGGCGACCTCTTCTGCCGTGGCGCCTGGCTTGCCGTAGGCGATGTTCTCGCCAATCGTACCGTCAAACAAATAAACATCCTGTTGCACCAGGCCAATAGCACGGCGCAAACTCTGTTGCGTCACGTCGCGCACGTCCTGCCCGTCGATGCTGATGGATCCGTCCGCCACGTCATAAAAGCGCGGCAGCAGCGAACACGTTGTGGACTTGCCACCGCCCGAGGGGCCAACCAGGGCAATGGTCTGCCCGGGCTTGATGGACAGATTCATATGGTCGATAACAGGGCGTCCGTCGGCGCCGCCCTCGCCCAACTCAACATCCTCGTAGCTAAAGCACACGTCGCGATATTCAACCGCGCCAGCCGTCACCTGCAGGTCCGCGGCATCCGGCTTATCCTGGATATCCGGGGCGGTCGAAAGCACCTCGTCCATACGCTTAAAGCCGGCGATGGCCTTCTGATACGTTTCGGCCGAATTGACGAGCGTCTCGAGCGGCGTGCAGAACAGTGAAATGTAGAGCGCGAAGGTCGCCATATCGACCGCCTGCAGTTGGCCTTGCGCCACCAGCCAACCACCCAGCAGCACCACGATCACGTACAACACGCCCGAGAGCAGGCCATACGTCGCTGTGTAGACGCCCATGGCGTGATACATATTCTCTTTGGACGAAAGATAGCGGTCGTTGGAGGCGCGGAACTTGGAGCGTTCAGCCTCCTCGTTCGCAAAACTCTTGACCACGCGCATGCCGGCCAGCGAATCCTGCAGCTGAGCATTAATACCGCTGATCTTTTTGCGGTTGTCGCTAAAGACCTCGCGCATGCGCATGTTCTGCCAAAACATGATGGCCGCAAACACCGCCGTCACCACGGCCATAGCAAGCGCCAGCACCGGGGCAATAGCAAAGAGGATCACAAACGAGCCGACGATCTCGATGCCGCAGATGATTATCCACTCGGGTACGTGATGCGCTGCCTCACAGATATCAAATAGGTCGTTGACCACGCGGCTCATCATGTCACCCGAGCTGTTGCGATCGAAGTACGCAAAGCTAAAGCGCTCGTACTGATCGAACAGGTCCTCGCGCATCTTGGACTCCATGCGCGCGCCCATCACATGGCCCCAATAGCTCACAAAGTAGCGGCAGGCGCAACGGATGGCATACATCAGTACCAAGCCGACCGCGATCATACCGAGCGCCTGCATAATAGCAGCCTGACCCTGGGTAAAGAGCCCGCCGGTCAGATTACGCAGGATAATGGGAAACGCCAGGTCAATGGCGGCAAGCACCAGGGCGCAAATGGTATCGGCAACAAAAAGCCCCATCTGGGGCTTGTAATAAGAAAGAAAACGCTTAAACATGCAGTCCTCGGGAGAAATAAATAGGGTGAGAAATCTGGTTGAACCGTTCGAGTTGAAAGAAAAGCAGCCCAACAAACATAACGCCAATGATCTGGCAGCGTCAGTGAAAACGTCCCTAAGCGAGCAAGGTGCCTTGAAAGAGGAGCGACGCGTACTTCGGTACGCGAGCGACGATTGAAAGGCAGATTGCCGCTTAGGGGCGTTTGCAGCGTCGACTCGTTACGCGGTTTGGTAAAACCGCGTAACCTAGAGTTCGGCCCCGCCTAGTCGGTGCGCGATGCTATCGCAGGCCAAGGCGCCCACGACGGTCTTGGCATCTTCGATCTTGCCGTCGAGCACGGCGTCAATCAGCTCGTGCAGCGGCACCAGATCCACGTTGACAAACTCGTCATCATCGGGGTTGGGTGCATCGAACTCGAGCTTGGTGGCCAGGTAGATGTGAATGATCTCGTCGCAGAAGCCGCAGGACGTGACAATCGACGTCAAAAAGCGAATGCGACCGGCCCTAAAGCCCGTCTCCTCGTGCAGCTCGCGCTTGGCGCAATCGAGCGGGTCCTCGCCTGGATCGAGCTTGCCGGCAGGAATCTCGACCGTCACGCGGTCGATGGCGGTGCGGTACTGACGCACCAGCACGATCTTGCCGCTCTCGGTCAGTGCCACAACGGCCGCCGCACCCGGATGGCGAACGATATCGCGGGCGGAGCGGTGACCGTTGGGCAGTTCAACCTCAAGACGGTGGACGTCGAGGATCTTGCCCTTCCAGGCGCACTCCTCCGAAAGAATCTTCTCGCGCAGCTCGGCATCGTGCGGGTCGTCGTCGCCCAGCACCAGCGCCGGCTCGTCAGCGACCTCGCCACCAGGCTCGCCCTCGGCGTGCCCATACATGCGGCTGTCCTCTTCGACGATCTGCGCGTCCACGAGCTCTTCGTTCTTCTCGTCCATCCGTCTCATCCCTCTCGGATTTTAGGCATCCCAGGCGTCGCGGCCACGCAGCGCGCGCAGACCAATGTCATGACGCAGGGTCTTGCCCTCAAAATCAATCTTCTCGCAGGCCTCGTAGGCAAGGTTGCGAGCGTTCTCAAACGTATCGCCCAGCGCGGTCACGGCAAGCACACGACCGCCGTTGGTCACGAGCTGACCGTCCACCACGGCGGTGCCGGCATGGTACACGGTCACGTTCTCCATGGCCTCGGCGTCGGCGATGCCGGTGATGACTTTGCCCTTCTCGTAGCTGCCGGGATAGCCCGCGCTCGTCAGAACAACAGCCACGGCCCACTCGTCACGCCAGTCGAGCTCAATCTGATCAAGCTCGCAGTTGGCGCAGGCGAGCATAACCTCGACCAGGTCGTTCTTGAGGCGCGGCAGCACGACCTGCGTCTCGGGGTCGCCAAAGCGGGCGTTGAACTCCAGCACCTTGGGGCCGGCGGGGGTGAGCATAAAGCCGCCGTACAGGCAGCCGCGGTAGTCGATGCCCTCGGCAGCAAGCTCGGCCACGGTCTGCTCCATGACCGCCACCATGGTGGCGTGCTCCTCGTCGGTCACGATGGGCACCGGGCTGTAGACGCCCATGCCACCGGTGTTGGGGCCAAGGTCGCCCTCGAGCGCACGCTTGTGATCCTGCGAGGTGGCCATGGGGCGCACGGTCTTGCCGTCGGTAAAGGCCAGCAGCGAGCACTCGGGGCCGGTCAGCATCTCCTCGATGACCACAGTATTGCCGGCATCACCAAAGGTGCCGCCAAAGCACTCACGCACGGCCTCCTCGGCCTGCACAAGCTCAGTCGCCACGATAACGCCCTTGCCTGCGGCCAGGCCGTCAGCCTTGACGACCAGCGGGGCGCCCTGCTCGCGCACGTAGGCGAGAGCTGAAGCTTCGTCGGTGAACGAGCCGTAGGCGGCCGTCGGAATGCCGGCACGCTCCATGAGTTGCTTGGAGAATAGCTTGGAGCCCTCCATCTGAGCGCCCTCGGCACCCGGGCCAAAGCAGGGAATGCCCGCCGCGCGCACGGCATCGGCAACGCCCGCCACGAGCGGAGCCTCGGGGCCAATCACCACGAGTCCGCATCCGTGGCTCTGGGCAAACGCCGCCACGGCCGCAGGATCGCAATCGTCGAGAACCACGTTCTCGCCGCAGCTCGCGGTGCCGCCGTTACCCGGCGCAATGTAGAGCTTGCCGGCGCGCGGTGATGCTGCGAGCTTAGCTGCCAAAGCATGCTCGCGGCCGCCGCTGCCCAACAACAGGATGTCGATGGTTTGAGTGTCCGCCTTCAAGGGTGCCTCCTCTATGGATTAGCGGCCCGCTCCGCGCGAGCCCTTTGCAAGCAAATATACCCCTCAGCCGCCCGTCCGGGCTGCAAAGGGGTATATCGCAATAACCGAATAGTGCCGATTACTTCCAGAATCGGTTGATGATCTGCTCGCGACCGGCGCCGACGCCAATGAACGTCACGCGGGTGTGTGCCAGATCCTCGATAAATGCCACGTAGTCCTGAGCCTCCTGCGGCAGCTCCTCAAAGCTGCGGCAACCGGTGATATCGCACTTCCAGCCCGGGAGCTCCTCGTAGATGGGCTTGGCATGCTCAAAGCGCACCTGATGCTCGGGCACGCTCGTGTAACGCTCGCCGTCGACGTCGTAGGCAACGCACACCTTGATGGTATCGAAGGCCGAAAGCACGTCGAGCTTGGTCATGGCGATATCGGTGAGGCCGTTGACACGCGAGGCGTAGTTGGCGATGGGGCCATCGAACCAACCGCAGCGACGGCGACGGCCGGTGGTCACGCCGTACTCATAGCCTTCCTCGGTCAGCATATGGCCGGCCTCGGACTCATAGGAAAGCTCGGTGGGCATGGGGCCCGAACCGACGCGGGTGATATAGGCCTTCATGACGCCCAGCACGCGGTCGACATTCTTCATACCGACGCCGGAGCCGGTGATGGCACCGCCGGCGGTGCAGTTGGAAGAGGTCACGTACGGATAGGTGCCGTGGTCAATGTCGAGCAGCGTTGCCTGGGCGCCCTCGAACAGCAGGTCCTTGCCCTCGTCGATCATGTTGTTGAGCAGCAGGCTCGTCTCGGTGATGTAGGGGCGCAGGCGCTCGGCCATGGGCAGGTACTCGTCGCAGATCTGGTCCACGGTGTAGGTGGGCAGGTGGTAGATGAGCTCCAGCTCGGGATTCACGCGGGCAAGAGCGGTCTCCAGCTTGTCGCGGAACAGCGCCTCGTCCAGCATGTCCTGCATGCGCAGGCCGATGCGGGCCATCTTGTCCTGGTAGCACGGACCGATGCCGCGCTTGGTGGTACCGATGTTCTTCTTGCCGAGCTTCTGCTCAAAAGCGCCATCCAGATCGATGTGGTACGGCATGATGATGTGCGCGTTGCCACTGATCTTGAGGTTCTTGGTGGTGATACCGTCGGCCTCGAACATGTCGATCTCCTCAAGGACAACCTTGGGGTTGACGACGCAGCCGTTACCGATCACCGACATATGGTCGGAATACATGATGCCGGAGGGCACCTGGTGCAGGCCGTACTTCTTGCCGTTGACGACGATGGTGTGGCCGGCGTTGTTACCGCCCGAATAGCGCACGACGGCATCGAAGTCGCCGGCGACCAGGTCGCAGATCTTACCCTTGCCCTCATCGCCCCATTGGGCACCGACCAAAACGGTTGACGGCATGTTTACTCCTTACATTCATGGACTGTCTACGCGCCACGCTGGCACGCAGAAGCACAAAACATTCCCAGTATACCCGTGCAACGGGCGCCTGTCCTACTCCTCGGTATGCGCCCCATCAAGCTCATAGAACTTGGTGGATGCCGGCAGGAACATCAGGTCGACGTCACCGATCGGGCCCGAACGGTTCTTGGCCACGACGATACGCGTAACGCCCTCGTCGGGTCGATCGTCACGCGAGGCCTCGGCCTCATCGGCGGAGCGGTCCAAGAACATAACGATGTCGGCGTCCTGCTCGATGGAGCCCGATTCACGCAGGTCGGACAGCTGCGGGCGCTTGCCGGTACGGGACTCGACCTGACGCGACAGCTGCGACAGCGCAATGAGCGGGATCTTAAGCTCCTTGGCCATGATCTTTAAACCACGCGACATCTCGGAGACCTCGACGGTACGGCTCTCGGAGCGACGTCCCGGCGGAGGACTCACCAGCTGCAGGTAGTCCAGGATAATGATGGCCTTCTCCTTGTTGTGGAGCATGCGGCGGCTCTTGGCGCGAATCTCGGTCACCGTGGTGCCGGGCGTATCGTCAATCAGAATGTCGAGCTTAGACAAGGTCTGCGTGGCCTCGTTGATATTGGCCCACTGCTCGGGGCTAATGCGGCCCGTACGGAAGTCGCTGATTGAGATCATGGCGTAGGCGCAAATCAGGCGCTGGGCAATTTCCTTGCCCGACATCTCCAGCGAAAAGAAGCCGACGGTATAGCCCGCAGCGGCGGCATTCAGCGCCAGGTTCAGAGCGAACGACGTCTTACCCACGGCAGGGCGGGCGCCGATAATGATGAGCTGGCCCTCGCGGAAACCCATGAGCATGCGGTCGAGCGACGGGAAGCCGGTGGGCACGCCCGCGGCCTGTCCGCCGGCCTTACACACTTCCTCGGCCTCGTTATAGGCCTCGACCATAAACTCGGTCAGTGTCTTATAGCTCGACTTGACCTCGCGCGCCGTGACCTTGAGCAGCTTGCTCTCGGCCAGCTCCACGACCTCTTTGGTGTCGGTAGGGGCGTTATAGGCCAGGGCGTTGATCTCGTTGGTGGCACCGATCAGCTCGCGCAGCATCGAGTCGCGACGGACGATGGCGGCATGGTGCTGCCAGTTCACGAGCGACAGGGTCTGACCCATCAGCTCCAAAATGTAGGCCTCGCCGCCCACGGCATCAAGCTTGTTGATGCTGCGCAGGTAATCGATCAGCGAGATAGAGTCGATGGGAATGCGGCTGTTGTACATATCGACCATCGCGGTGTAGATGGTCTTATGAATGGGCCGGTAGAAGTCATCGGGCTGCAGCTCGACCTGGGCCTCCTCGACCACCTCGGGCGACAGCAGCATGGCGGCCAGTACATTGGCCTCTGCATCTTGGTTTTGAGGGAGACCCAACTTGGAGCCACGGTCCTCGACCGTCAGCCCCATCTCCCTTTCGTCATATGCCATGAGCATCCTCATTCATATCGCTTGCGAGCATCCATAGTATCAGCCACGGTCCCAAAACGGGCCGCGCCCCGGCAATCATCACCGAACGAAACGGATGAACGGTCCCGTATATAGGACTTCGACGCAACGTTCACCATGACACTCACTCAGCGCAAAAAACAAAAGGGCGCCCTGGTCTCCCAGAGCGCCCTTCTTAGAACAAGATTGTTGCGTTGCAGCAAATGCTACTCGGCAGCAGCCTCAGTCTCGACCTCGGCGGTCTCGGCCTCGGCGACCTCAGCGGTCTCCTCAGCCTCAGCCTCGGCAGCGAGCTCCTCGGCGGTAACGCCAACGAGAACGACAACCTCGGCCTTGATCTCGCGGTACAGCGAGATGGCAACGGTGTGGGCACCGGCAACCTTGATGGGCTTACCGAGCTCGACGCGCTTGCGGTCGATGTCCATACCGAGCTGAGCCTTGATGGCGTCAGCGATCATAGCGGCGGTAACGGAGCCAAAGAGGATGCCCTCGTCGCCGACCTTGACGTCAACGGTGACCGTCTTGCCCTCAAAGGCAGCCTTGGTCTCGTTGGCGGTAGCCAGACGGACGGCCTCGCGCTTGGCGATGTTGTTGCGACGCTCGTCAAGCTGCTTGAGGTTGCCCTTGGTGGCGGCAACAGCGAGCTTCTTGGGGAACAGGAAGTTCTCAGCGTAACCCTGAGCGACCTCTACGACGTCACCCTCGCCGCCCTTGCCCTTGATCTCATCGAGAAGAATAACCTTCATGATGCGTCTCCCTTCTTAGCCGCGGTCGCGGTTGCCACGAGAGGAAACCACGGGGACGGTGTACGGCAGGAGAGCCATCTCGCGGGCGCGCTTGATGGCGTTGGCGATGTCATGCTGATGCTGCGTGCAAGCGCCAGTGACGCGACGGGGCTTGATCTTGCCACGGTCGGTCATGTACTTACGGAGAAGCTGAGTGTCCTTATAGTCGATGAACTCAGTGTTCTCCTTGCAGAACTGGCAGTACTTACGACGCGGCTGACGTGCAGAAAAATCATTAGCCATGTCAAAATACCTTTCGTTTGGCAACTTCGGCGAACCGAAGCCGCCTCTCACTCAAAAATAGGTGAACAGCCCTTAAAACGGGATGTCCTCATCGTAGACGTCGACCGCGGGCGGCGTAGCCACCGGTGCGGCAGGACGCGGTGCGGGCGCGGGAGCTGCGGGGGCGTAACCGCCCTGATCGTAGCCACCCTGGCCACCACGGGAGCTCATAAACTCGATCTCATCGACGATGACTTCAAGCTTGCTCCGGCGCTGGCCGTCGCGCTCCCAAGAGCTGTAGCGCAGCTTGCCCTCGATCGCGACCTTGTTTCCCTTTGCCAGGAAACGGCTCACGGCCTCGGCGCGCGTGCCGAACATGGTGCAGTCGACAAAGTTGGGATAGTCCTCCCACTCGCCAGTCTGCGGATTGCGGCGACGATCGTTCACGGCGACGCCAAAGGACAGAACCTGGGTTCCGCCGGCGGTGGCGCGCAGCTCGGGATCACGCGTGAGGTTACCGGTGATGTTCACTCGATTGATGCTCATAACTCACTACTTCCTCTTGGGGCACAAGCCCAGTCCAAAACGACAGTCTTACTCCTGGTCGTCGCGACGGACGATCATGTGGCGGACCACGGCGTCGGTGATGCGCAGGACGCGATCAAGCTCGGCGATCTGGGTAGGATCTGCGTGGAAGTTGATGAGGGTGTAGTCACCATCGGTGAGGTCGTTGATCTCGTAGGCGAGCTTGCGCTTGCCCCACTCGTCAACGGAGTCGACCTTGCCAGCGCCCTCAGCGATCGTGGTATCGATACGCTTCATAACAGCGAGACGAGTCTCGGGGTCGAGCGACGGGTCAACAAAGAACAGCAGTTCATAAGCCTTCATATTGTCACCTCCTCTGGGCAAATGTGGCTTCAGGTCGTGAAGGTGCGCCTGAAGCAGGAAAAGACTTGGTAATAATATCTTTCAACCTCCCAGGCTGCAAGAATATGCAGCTACAACCTCATGACCTCCACATATGTCCATACTCACACGGCACTTCATGCGTCTTCCAACCAAATGCTGACCAAATGCTTGACGGGTCTGTGGACAAGATACGGCGCTGCAGGGACAAGCTGAGCCAGGCCGCAGGTCAGCGGGCGCATGGTTGTGGTCCCGAAATACATACCAGTGGTTCACAACGCCGCTCAAAGATTTTTAAAATTGCTGCCACGTCGTTTATAAATACTCATTTTGAACAATTTGCTGTATGCAGCCATGCTGGTCAGAGCCCGTTTTTGGCCTCCTAAATCCCGTCACGAAGCCAAACGCTTCAAAAAATGCCAACTTTTCTGTTTGCACTTTGCGATTCCTCGTGTATACTGACTTTCGCATTTAACGGAGAGTTGTCCGAGTGGCCGAAGGAGCACGATTGGAAATCGTGTAGGCGTCAAAAGCGTCTCCAGGGTTCAAATCCCTGACTCTCCGCCAGTTAATTCCAAAGCAGGCCTTCGAGCCTGCTTTGTTTTTACCCCACGCGGAGGGGTGGCAGAGTGGTTGAATGCGGCGGTCTCGAAAACCGTTTGGCCTGTATAAGGTCACGAGGGTTCGAATCCCTCCTCCTCCGCCATTTTGGTTGAGAAAGCTCCCGGGAATGGGAGCTTTTTTGTTATCGAAATACGTCTCGACCCCACGCTTCCCCAAACATGTACGTCACCCTCCAAAACCGACATTTTTCGACATCTTTGAAGGCTGACGTACACGTTTGGATTGAGCTCACGGGAGTGGCACTATTCGGAAGGTGCCTCTTCGTCTCGCATGCCTTTCCAGTTGCGGATAAGTGCCTTGCGTAGTTCGTTTTGCTCTCGCTGGTACCCGGTGTCGGTACAGCGAGGCATGCCGAGTGCTTCGCGAATGTTGTTCATGGCGCGGTGAAAGGCGAGCTGGCTACCGAACTGAGCCGAAGTGAGCGTAACGATTCGATATCCCATTTGGGAGAGAACGGCCTCTCGCTCCGCATCTGCCCCCTTGCGCTCGAACTCATCGTGAAAGCCGCCCTTATATTCGATACCGATCTCCCTGCGCTTGTAGGTAACGAGCGCATCGATTTTGAGTGTTCGAGCTTTGGCGCAATGCCAGAGACGTTGAGGGATCTCGAGCGGTTTGTTGAGTTCGATACCTCGGATGCCAACCCCGCCTTCGCTTGTTGGGAGCGAGAGGGCGATTGCCGAAGCGGTCTCCATAGGCGAGGCCGAGTGATCGTAGATGTGCCTGAGCGCGAGCCGTGCACGTGTGGCACCGGGTTTGCCGGGGTGCCGATCGAGCAGTTCGGTTATTTCATCCTTGGAGGTGGTGGCTGGTTGCTCGGCATAAGGGTCGGCGGGATTGAGCCTCATGCGATAATCGCCGCAAACCTCATAGCCATATTCGAGATATTCGACCCTATCCATCCACTCGGCAGCGAGCACGAAGGTGAAGGCTTCGTCGGTGATGAAGATTCCGGGCGTCAACTCGTCAATATGCTCGTAGGGAAGATTTTGTCCAAGAATGTGGCAAATGACGCCTTTGGTGCGAATTCGCTCGAATTCGAATACAACCGAGATATCGATAGTTTTGAGCATATCGGACGGAATGCCGCAGTCGGTAAGGGCCTGTCATATGCGCGCAACGCGTTGCTGGGTGGAGATGCCTCGTACGCCTATCTGGTAGTCGTGCCGCGCAAGAGACTGAACCAAATTCTGGGGCGCATGATGGACAAGCCATGCGGTTTTATGCGAAATGAGAACAGGAGTATCCATTGAGGGCCTCTCGCTCTGAGCCGGTATCCAACTCTTATGTCCGTTGAAGTGGGGGAATATACCGAATGTGAGTAAATTAACTCACTCATGCTGTGAGCTCAATCCAAACATGTACGTCAGCCTCCAAAGATGTCAAAAAATGTCGTTTTTGGAGGGTGACGTACATGTTTTGGATCCTTGGCATTCCAGCAGCGCCACGCCCGCACCTAGTCCCGACCGTTTGCCGAGCAGTAGGGTCGCAATCGGCGCCGAACATGTACTATGTACGGGCATTGTTCAAACCCGTAACTCAAAGGACCCCATCTTGCCCGTCGTCGCCGCTATAACCGTTACCTCACATGCCTCGGATGCCATGGTCGCTATCCCATTTTGGCTCGAGATGTTCGCCGTTGTCGCTGCATCGATCTCGGGTGTGCTGGTTGCGCGCGAACACAAGCTCGACCTGGTGGGCGCGGTCGCGCTCGCGGTGGTCTGCGGTCTGGGCGGCGGTCTTTTACGCGATATGACACTCCAGGTCGGCAACGTCTACATCCTCAACCAGCCAATGGCGCTGCCGCTCTCCATCGCAACGGCGGCCATCATCTACATCTTCCCGGCAATCGTCGATAAACCCGAGAAACTCATCCCATTGCTCGACATCATCTCGGTCGGCATCTACGCCGCCACCGGAGCGGACAAAGCACTGGTTTATGGCTTTGCGCCGGCCGTATGCATCATGATGGGCTTTTTCACCGCGGTGGGTGGCGGCATGTTGCGCGACGGCTTTATGGGCGTGGTTCCGGGCATTTTCCAACGTACTAACTTTTATGCCATCGCCGCCATCGCCGGATCGACAAGCTATGTGTGTCTCGTTATGAGCGGCATCATGAGCAATGTCGCCGCGTTAGTCGTATGCGTTGTCGTGACCATGGGCCTGCGCTGGCTCTCGCTGCGCTTTGACATCAAAAGCCCCACCGAGGAAGACATCGCGCGCTTCTTGCATCGCAAAAAGTAGACAGCGCGGCACGACCCTTCGAAATGCAACTGAGAGGTTCTTTTAGAGCGCCCGCACGTTGGGTACCCTGTTAGGTATATGCCGAACACCTAACAAAAGGATCAACCATGGCTTTCAATCAAACCGCGACGGCGCCGTCACACAAGATGCGTCGCTGCCTGCTTATGGCATTCGCGTTCATCGCGCTCGCGCTCACCGCACTTCCCACGGCGTCGTTCGCCGGCACGGACACCGCAGGAAACGTACTTGCGACCGACAATGACGTCGATCCGTCTGGCGTCGAGGGCGACCTGTACTGGGCCGGCCAAGGCCTCAACCTAGACGACGCCTCCATCGGCCGCGATATTATCGCGGCAGGCGAGAGCTTGTCGATTCGCGACTGCACCGTAGGCGGAGCCGTTCGCCTGGCGGCGCGCACCATCGATATCTCCAAAACCGCAATCGATGGCAGCGTGACGGTAGCCGGTCAGCATGTCGTGCTCAACACCGGTAGCACCGCCAACTGTTTTTACGCGATGGGCGAGACAGTTGCCCTGCGCGGCTCCGCCAAGTCGGCAGCACTCGCGGGCAGTACGGTAACCATCGACGGCACCGTCGACGGCGATGTCGAGGTTTGGGCCGATAAGCTCGTCTTGGGCAAGAATGCCCGCATTACCGGCACCGTGAACGCGCACGTCTCCGAGGACCCCGAGCGCGCCGCAGGAGCCGAGGTCGGCGCGCTCAAGATCGACCGCACCGAGAACGAAGATACTTCCACCCTTAACGATGTCATCGGCGGCATCGTGGCCGCGGCACTCTCGACCTGCTTTATCGCCTTGTTGCTCGAGCTCGTCTTTCCGCGTGCGACCGCCAGTGCCGCCGGCATGCTCCGCCAGCGCCCCACGCCCCTGTGGGTGAGCGGTCTTCTGGGTACGGTAGCCATTGTCCCTGCCGTATTGTTGCTGATTATCTCGATTGCCGGCCTGTCGCTTGCTGGAGCCCTCATGTGCGCCGTGATCGGCGTCGCGCTGGTCTCCACCGCTTTTGCGGGGTGCGCGATCGCCCGCATGGTCGGACACAACCAAAACCGCTACGCCACGGCAGCCGTGGGCGGTGTGGCCGCAGGCGCCCTCACGGGGCTTCCCCTCGTAGGTGACTTCATCAGCGGCGTGGCCTTTGTCTTTATGCTCGGCTACGTTATCCAGATCATCTGGCGCAACGCCCGCCTCAAGCCCCAACAAGCCTCCAACACGCCAGGACTCCCCACCGCCTAGCCGCCAACCACCACAAAGGGGACAGGCACCTTTGTGGTGGTGCAAAGCATCCTGACCCCATTGCACCAAAAAGGGCGCCGGCCATTGCGGTCGACGCCCTTTCTTATTGGCGGTTATAAGCCCCAGCGCTTATTTGTTGACCTGGCCGGCGCGGACGGCAGCCTTCTTGCGGTCGGTGGCGTTGAGCAGACGTTTGCGCAGGCGGATGTTCTTGGGAGTAATCTCGACCAGCTCGTCGTCGGCGATGTACTCCAGCGCCTCCTCCAGCGAGAAGGTGCGAGGCGGCACCAACTGCACGGAGATGTCGGAGGTCGAGGAACGCTGGTTGCCCAGGTTCTTAGTACGGGCGATGTTGACGACCATGTCGCCGGCCTTGCTGCGCTCGCCCACGATCATGCCCTCGTAGCACTCGGTGCCCGGCTCAACAAACAGCTGGCCGCGCTCCTGCAGCGTACCCAGAGCGTAGGCAACGGCCTTCTCGGTGGTCATGGAGATCATGGCGCCGTTCTGGCGGTTACCGATCTCGCCGGCGTAAGGACCATACTCCAGGAAGGTGTGGTAGAACACGCCCTCGCCGTGAGTGACGTTCATAATGCGGTTCTTAAGACCCATGATGCCGCGGGTCGGGATCTTAAACTCAAGGTGCGTCACGATGCCCGAGGTGTCCATGCTCGTCATGATGCCACCGGAGGTACCGAAGACCTCGACGACCTTGCCCGAATACTCGTCCGGGCACTCGACGACGGCCTGCTCGACAGGCTCCAGCTTGTTGCCGTTCTCGTCCTTCTTAAACAGAACGCGGGGACGACCGACCTGGAACTCAAAGCCCTCGCGGCGCATGGACTCCATCAGGACGGACAGGTGCAGAATGCCGCGGCCAGAGACCTCGACGCCGCTCTTGTCCTCGAGCTCCTCGATCTTCATGGTCACGTTGTTCTCGGCCTCGTTGAACAGGCGCTCCTTGAGCTGACGGGCACCCACGATGTCGCCGTCACGGCCGACGAGCGGGGAGGTCGAAGCCTCAAAGACGATGGACAGGGTCGGCGGATCGATCTCGATGGGCTCGAGCTCGACGGGGTTCTCGGGGTCGGTGTAGACATCGCCGATATCGGTGCGGTCAATGCCCACGACAGCGGCGATATCGCCGGCGCCGACTTCCTGGCACTCGGTGCGGCCCAGATAGTCGAAGGTAAAGAGCTGCTTGACGGTAGCGGTGGCGCTGGAGCCGTCGTTCTTCACAACCAGGATCTGATCGCCCTGGTGAATGGTGCCGGAGTACACGCGACCGATACCGATGCGGCCGACAAAGTTGGAGTGGTCGATGGTCACGCACTGCATGGCCAGCGGGGCGTTCTCGTCAACCTCGGGCGCGGGCATGTCGTCGATAATCATGTCGAGCAGCGGATACATGTCCATGTTGCCGTCGTTGGGGTCAAGGCGGGCAAAGCCGTTCATGGCGCTGGCGTAGACCACGTGCTCCATGGCGAACTCAAGCTGGTCGTCGGTAGCGCCCAGGTCGGCCATAAGGTCCAGGCAGTCGTTGTAGGCCTTCTCGGGGTTGGCGCCCGGACGATCGATCTTGTTGATGACGATCATGATCTTGAGGCCGGTGTCGATAGCGTGACGCAGCACGAAGCGGGTCTGGGGCATGGGGCCCTCAAAGGCATCGACCAGCAGCAGGGCGCCATCAGCCATACGCAGCACGCGCTCGACCTCGCCGCCAAAGTCGGCGTGGCCCGGGGTGTCGATGACGTTGATCTTGACGTCCTTGTACTCGATAGAGATGTTCTTGGCGAGAATCGTAATGCCGCGCTCGCGCTCCTGGTCGTTAGAGTCCAGGACGCGGTCCTCGACCTGCTGGTTGGCACGGAAGGCGTCCGTGGCACGCAGGAGCTTATCGACCATCGTCGTCTTGCCGTGGTCGACGTGGGCGATGATGGCGATGTTCCTCAGATTATCTACGCGCATGTAGTTCCCCTATCTTCTATCCATATACAAACGGCACGCGTATGCGGCCCGCCCAGCAACACAACGCTCGGCGGGAATATTGAGCCTTTTACCGAAAACTCGTTTATTTTAGCGATTTTAGATGAGAGGGGTTTCCTCACCTGCAGGTTCAGGGTCGCTCCACATAAAACCATCGCCGGCGCCCATGCCCTCATACAGCACATATGCTGAAAAGCCGCTCTCGAGCGTCGTCTCAAAGAAGCTCACGAGCAGAGCGTCGTGATAGCCGCCGTCAATCTCGACGCAGCCGGTGTAGCCGATGGCATAGCGGGCGATGCGGCCCAGGCCTTCATCCTTAAGACCCATCTTGTGCTCGGAGATAAAGTTGGTGGCGGCCTCGAGGCACGCCTCTTCGCCGTCCTCGTCGAGTGCCGCCAGATAGCGGTTGGAAGCAGCGTCCTCGATCGCCACAACTACGCCCGGATTCTCGCCGGCGGCAAGGTCGTCCAAGAACGCGCCGATCAGGTCACACACCATGGCGTCGAGCTCGGCGGAGACGTTACCGGCGTCCTGCATATCCTGTGCCATCTTTAGACCTTCCCATCGAGTCTGGCGTCGTTACAGTTCTTGCGCCTCGGCAGCGATCTTGGCGGCAGCGTTGCGGGCGCGCATCATGTCCGCCGCGCGCTTGTCGAGTACCTTGATCTGGCTGGTAAGCATTACTGCATCGACTACACCCCAGATTACCAAGCCTGTTGAAATCGAAAACCCAAGCGCACCAACTGTACCACGAAGACGAGAACAGATTGCCGCGACAAGGGCGGAGATGATAACCATCTTGATATAGGAGCCGCGGCGCTCGCGAAGCGTGCGGGCCTGCGTCACATAGGCGATGCGAGCCGCCTCGGATGCCTCCGAGTGCATCTGGGCTTCACGCGCGATGGCGGCCGCTTCAGCCGATACGCGGGTACCCATCAGTGACCTCTCCGCTCGCGTGCCAGACATTTAGAAATCATCGGGGGAGAGCGTATGGACGAACTCGTCGAACTTCTCGAACTCCTGCTCGTCGTCAACTTCCTCGGCATGGGTAGAAACGGTACCCAGGCGATTCATGATGTCGTCCTCCACGAACATGGGGGCATTACTGCGCACGGCAAGGGCGATGGCGTCGCTCGGACGTGCATCGATCCTATGCTCGCTTCCATCGGCCAACACGACAACTGTCGCATAGAACACCGGCGGCTCGGCACGAACGATCTCGATGCGCTCGAGCTTGGCGCCCAGGGCATCGACGGTGTCAAGCAGCAGGTCATGCGTTATCGGGCGCTCGGCGCGACCGCTATCGATGCCGCGGCTAATGGCCGCGGCCTCAAACGAACCGGTCTGAATGGAAAGCGAACGCAGGGGCGCCGTCGAATCTGACTTGCCGCAGCGCTCACGAAGCACGATAAGCGATGGCACGGGACCGGCGGCCATGACGATGGTCTCTATGTCGACACGAACCATGGAACACCTCCGGTACGTAGCGGTTAACACACGGCAGGGTCGCCGCATTGAATAGCTATACTACCCAATCTTTCGCCCAGCACACAAAATCAAAGCAGTTAATTTGGGACGGGGCTATTTTGACTACTTTTGTTGGATAAGAAAAAGCCCCGAGGCAATACCCCAGGGCTCTTAACGTTTTGATGGTGGACCTGACAAGATTCGAACTTGTGACCTCCCGGTTATCAGCCGGACGCTCTAACCAACTGAGCTACAGGTCCATCATGGTGGAGGTTAGGGGGATCGAACCCCTGACCTCAGGCTTGCAAAGCCCGCGCTCTCCCAGCTGAGCTAAACCCCCACGGAGAAAGTAATAAACACCCCAGCGGCGACTCGGCTCTCGCTGGGGTGTTTATTGCGAAAGAAAGTGGTGGACCTGACAAGATTCGAACTTGTGACCTCCCGGTTATCAGCCGGACGCTC
>OBYW01000388.1_pt1 | contig 22846 bp, 22 predicted proteins | sample 1476841 | NCBI WGS metagenome assembly OBYW01 (sample SAMEA2580222, study PRJEB22360) | human gut metagenome | biome: human gut; feature: human-associated habitat; material: faeces | place: Denmark | collected 2008/2010
CCAGACTGATGGCGCGCCGATACGCGGCCTTTCTGACTATCCCCGCCGATGGTGCGGCTGCGGTGACGCTACAGCTTATTGGCGCAGGCTCGGCAGCAGTAAAAGCATCAGGAGTGGTGACGCGCGGCGGGTCAATGGATGAGCAGCGACGCCTGCGCTTCGGTAAAGATACGGGCGGCTCAGCCAATACCGGACCGCAGTTTGCCGAAATGGTTATCTGGGAACGTCTGCTGACGGCGGAAGAAATCGCCATCGCTGCCGGTTATGCCGCGAGCGCCTACAGTCTTTAGCCAGGAAAATATATGAGCAGAACATACAGCGCCATACTGACAGCGGCGGGGGTGGAAAAACTGGCGGCAGCGGCACTGTCCGGCGAATCTGTCGGGTTCGCTGTGATGGCTGTGGGTGACGGCGGTGGAACATTACCCACTCCCTCATGGGAGCAGAGCGGGCTGATTAATGAAATTTACCGCTCACGGCTAAACCGTGTAGTGATTGCAGACCAGGCAAGCAATGTCATACGCGCAGAGTTGCTGATACCTCCGCAGGTGGGCGGGTTCTGGCTCCGTGAGGCGGCGCTGTATGATGAGGATGGCACCTGCCTTGCGGTGGCAAACACGCCGGAGTCGTACAAACCCTTACTTGCGGAAGGTGCCGGCCGCTTCCAGGCGGTCAATCTGTGGATAGCCGTCAGCAATACCGCCAGCATGGAGCTTAAGGCCGACCCGTCCGTTATAACGGCTACGGTGGAAGAGGTCACCCGCGCCAAAAGTGAGGCGAAAGATTACACCGATGAGGTGGCTGGTTCGCTGAATACGAATATTCAGCAGGCTATTTCTGACGCCATTGCAGCGGCAAAGCGTGATTTCTGGGAGGATGAAAACCCGGTCGGCACGGTGAGGTTTTACGCGCAGAACGTTAACCCTAACGAGCGCTATCCGTGGTCGAAGTGGGTTTATACCGGCGAAAACAAAACAATTCGTATCGGCAAGGCTGACGGTTCGGACGTTGCCACGACAGGCGGTAGCGATACCGTGACCATAGAACGCGCTAATTTACCCGCCGTGCAGATTGATGTGACCGGCGAAACCAGCGAGCTGCCCGAGCAGAAGATGACCACCACGCGCGGCGGTATTCACCATCATGGCGGGGTGGCTGGTAAAGATGACCCGTGGGAAATTGGCGGCGATGTGCAGCAGTTCTTTAACCCGAAAGAGCTGGGTGTGACCGATGACGCCGGAGAGCACGACCACGAAGTCACGCTACCGGCGCACAAACACACGACCAGCGGCAAAACTGCAAACCTCGGCGAGGGTAAATCGTTCAGCGTGGTGGAAGCCCACACCCTGCTGATGTGCTGGAGCCGCGTTGCCTGACTTGTGACGGTCATTCCTGTTGTACTGTCCCTGTTACAGCGGGGATGACTCGTCACCCCGTCCCCCACGATTGAAAATAATGCTCACCCTTAACCAAGGAGTTAAACGGATGAGCGATTTTCATCACGGCGTCCAGGTTGTCGAGATTAACGACGGCACCCGCGTCATTTCCACCGTATCAACGGCTATTATCGGCATGGTCTGCACGGCCAGCGATGCCGATGCCGCCACCTTCCCACTCAACAAGCCCGTACTGATTACCAGCGTGCAAAGCGCCATTGCGAAAGCGGGTACAAAAGGCACCCTGGCCGCATCCCTCCAGGCCATCGCCGACCAGTCGAAACCGGTCATTGTCGTTGTGCGCGTTGCCGAAGGTACCGGCGATGATGCCGAAGCGCAGACTATCTCTAATATCATCGGCGGCACCGACGAAAGCGGCAATTACACCGGGCTGAAAGCACTGCTCACTGCGGAGGCTGTTACCGGCGTTAAACCGCGAATCCTCGGTGTGCCGGGTCTCGATTCCCTTGAGGTAGCGACCGCGCTCGCGCCGATTTGCCAGAAGCTGCGCGCCTTTGGTTATATCAGCGCCTGGGATTGCCAGAACATTTCCGAGGCGATGCTCTATCGCGAGAATTTCAGCCAGCGTGAGCTGATGGTTATCTGGCCGGATTTTCTGGCATGGGATACCACGGCGAACGCGACCGAAACCGCATGGGCAACCGCCCGCGCGCTGGGCCTGCGCGCCAAAATCGACCAGGACACCGGCTGGCATAAAACCCTGTCAAACGTTGGCGTGAATGGCGTCACCGGCATCAGTGCGTCGGTCTTCTGGGATTTGCAGGAATCTGGCACCGATGCCGACCTGCTTAACGAGGCTGGTGTCACCACGCTGATTCGCAAAGACGGTTTTCGATTCTGGGGTAACCGCTGCTGTTCCGATGACCCGTTGTTCCTGTTTGAGAACTACACCCGCACCGCACAGGTTATCGCCGACACGATGGCCGCCGGTCACATGTGGGCGGTCGACAAGCCCATCACCGCCACTCTGATCCGTGACATAGTTGCGGGTATCAATGCGAAATTCCGCGAGATGAAAACGGCGGGCTACATCGTCGATGCGACCTGCTGGTTTGATGAATCGGCTAACGACGCGGCCACCCTCAAAGCCGGGAAACTGTATATCGATTACGACTATACGCCGGTTCCCCCACTCGAAAACCTGACGCTGCGCCAGCGTATTACCGATAAATACCTGGCGAATCTGGTGTCATCGGTGAACAGCAATTAAGGAGCCTTAACCAATGGCAATGCCGCGCAAACTTAAATTCCTGAACACGTTTCTGGATGGCGTCAGCTACCTCGGAGTTATCGAGTCCGTCACCCTGCCAAAACTGACCCGTAAGCTGGAAAACTACCGGGGCGGCGGGATGTCCGGCTCGGCCCCGGTCGATTTCGGCCTCGACGATGATGCGCTGACGATGGAAATCTCCCTCGGTGGTTTCCCTGACGATGCTATCTGGTCGCTTTACGGTGCCGTCGGTACCGGGACGCTGCTGCGCTATGCAGGCTCGTACCAGCGGGACGATACCGGCGAAACCGTCGCGGTGGAAGTTGAGACCCGTTTCAAGGTGAAGGAAGTCGATAACGGCGAGAGCAAACAGGGCGAGGATACCAGCAGCAAATTATCGCTGGTCTGCACGTACTACAGGCTGACCATGAACGGTAAAGAGCTCGTCGAAATCGACGTCCTCAACATGATTGAGAAGGTGAACGGCGTCGACCGACTCGACCAGCACCGCCGCAATATCGGCCTGTAATTTTTCCCCGGCCAGCACGCCTGGCCGGTTAACCCCGAATCCGTAAACAGCGAGAAACTCATGAGCAAAGAAAACATCGTCACCCTGGAAAACCCCATCAAACGCGGCGAGCAGGTCATCGAAAAAATCACCCTGATGAAGCCCAACGCCGGAACCCTGCGCGGTGTCAGCCTGGCCGACGTTGCGCGCTCTGAAGTGGATGCCCTGATTAAAGTGCTGCCGCGTATGACCAGCCCGTCACTCACCGAGTCGGATGTCGTCATGATGGATTTACCCGATTTGATGGCGCTGGCAACAAAGGTGATCGGTTTTTTGTCGCCGAATTTGGCGGATTAAATTTTCCGAAAGATATGTCGGTCGATGACCTGATGGCGGATATCGCGGTGATTTTTCACTGGCCGCCATCAGAGTTATATCCCATGAGCCTGACCGAGCTCACCACCTGGCGCGAAAAGGCGCTACAGCGAAGCGGAAACACGAATGAGTAACGACGTTAAATTGCAGGTATTACTCAAGGCTGTTGACCAGGCGACCCGCCCGTTTAAATCCATCCAGACAGCGAGCAAAACGCTGTCTGGTGATATCCGGGACACTCAAAAAACACTGCGTGAACTGAACGGCCAGGCATCCCGTATTGACGGGTTTCGCAAGGCCAGCGCGCAACTTGCCGTTACCGGTCAGGAGCTGAAGAAAGCTAAACAAGAAGCCGCCGCGCTGGCGATCCAGTTTAGAAATACCGAACAGCCGACGCGCGCGCAGGCGCAGGCAATGGATGCCGCCCGTAAAAGCGCCGCAGCACTCCAGCTCAAACACAACAGCTTGCGGCAGGCAGTACAACGCCAGAGGCAGGAGCTCAGTCAGGCGGGAATTAATACCCGCACCCTGGCGGCAGACGAGCGCCGGTTAAAAACCAGCATCAGCGAAACGACGGCGCAACTCAATCGCCAGCGTGAAGCACTGGCGCGCGTCAGCGCGCAACAGGCAAAGCTCAACGCGGTTAAGCAGCGATATCAGGCAGGTAAAGAGCTAGCCGGAAACGCGGCGGCAATGGGGGCCGCTGGTGTTGGTATGGCAACGACCGGAACGCTGGCCGGTGTGGCGCTTATGAAGCCGGGATATGATTTTGCGCAAAAAAACTCCGAGTTACAGGCCGTGCTCGGCGTGGCGAAAGAATCAGCCGAAATGATGGCACTGCGAAAGCAGGCCCGACAGCTCGGAGACAATACTGCCGCCTCTGCTGATGATGCGGCCGGTGCTCAAATTATCATTGCGAAAGCGGGCGGAGATGCGGCAGCAATCCAGGCGGCGACCCCCGTCACGCTTAATATGGCGCTCGCTAACCGTCGGACGATGGAAGAGAACGCCGGTTTGCTGATGGGGATGAAATCAGCGTTCCAGCTCACTAATGATCAGGTCTCCCACATCGGTGATGTCCTGTCGATGACAATGAATAAAACCGCCGCCGATTTTGACGGGCTTAGTGATGCACTGACATATGCCGCACCGGTGGCGAAAAATGCTGGTGTAAGTATTGAGGAAGCCGCTGCAATGGTTGGCGCGCTACATGATGCAAAAATTACGGGGTCGATGGCTGGTACGGGGAGCCGCGCTATTTTAAGTAGACTACAGGCTCCAACCGGGCAAGCCTACGCGGCGATTAAAGAGCTCGGGATTAAAACGGCAGACAGTAAAGGGAATACCCGCCCTATATTTACCATCCTGAAGGAAATGCAGGCCAGTTTTGAAAAAAATAAGCTCGGAACCGGGCAGCGCGCTGAATACATGAAAACGATATTCGGTGAAGAGGCAAGCTCTGCCGCCGCTGTTTTGATGACCGCGGCTCAGTCGGGAAAACTGGACAAACTAACTGCTGCATTTAAAGCCTCGGACGGAAAAACTGAGGAACTGGTTAAGGTCATGCAGGATAACCTCGGCGGCGACTTTAAAGAATTTCAGTCTGCGTATGAGGCTGTTGGCACCGACCTGTTTGACCAGCAGGAATCCTCATTACGCAAACTGGTGCAGACAGCGACTGGCTACGTGCTGAGTCTTGATAAGTGGATCCAGCGAAATAAAGAGCTCGCGCAGACGTTAGGGGTGATTACCGCCGTGGCGCTTGGCGTGGTGGGTATGATTGGGGCCATTGGGCTGATTGCCTGGCCGGTGATAACGGGAGTAAATGCCATCATTGCCGCTGCGACGGCGCTCGGCACTGTATTTACAACGGTGGCCGGAGGCATCATGACTGCTATTGGTGCGATTTCTTGGCCGGTTGTCGCTGTCGTGGCTGCGATAGTGGCCGGGGCACTGCTTATCCGTAAGTATTGGGAACCCATCAGCGCATTTTTCGGCGGCGTGATTGAAGGGTTGCGGGCCGCTTTTGCGCCAGTAGCTGAACTGTTTGCGCCGCTGAAACCGATGTTTGACTGGCTAGGAGGAAAACTTCAAGCCGCATGGGACTGGTTTAACAACCTGATCGCGCCGGTTAAATCATCGCAGGAAACGTTAAACAGTTTTCGTGATGCGGGTGTGTTGTTCGGCCAACGGCTGGCGGACGGCTTAATGTTGCCGCTGACGGCATTTAATAAACTGCGCAGTGGTATTGATTGGGTGCTGGAGAAACTCGGCATTATCAATAAAGAGTCCAGCACGCTTGACCAGACTGCCGCGAAAGCGAACGCAGCCACGCAGGGTAGCTCTTATATTCCGGCAACCGGCACTTACGGTGGCTATCAGGCATATCAACCCGTCACCGCACCGGCGGGACGTTCTTATATAGACCAAAGTAAAAACGAATATCACATTGCCGTTCAGGGCGGCGGCGGCGGTACGCAGCTCGATCGCCAGCTACAGGATGCGCTCGAAAAATATGAGCGTGAAAAACGCGCCCGCCAGCGTGCCAGCATGAACCACGACGGATAGGAGGTGACGAAAAATGATGCTCGCACTCGGTATGTTTGTTTTTATGCGTCAGACGCTGCCCCACCAGACGCTACAACGCGATGCAGAATATCGGTGGCCGTCAAACTCCCGCGTCGGCAAACGGGATTCTTTCCAGTATCTGGGGCCGGGGGAGGAAAAAATAACCCTGGCAGGGACGCTTTACCCTGAGCTCACTGGCGGAAAGTTGACGATGACGGCCATTCGTCTGATGGCTGACCAGGGGCGCGCCTGGCCGTTACTGGATGGCACCGGCATAATTTATGGTATGTACGTCATCAATAATATCAGCGAGACAGGAAGCCTGTTTTTTGCTGACGGAACGGCGCGCAAAATTGATTTTACGCTGACCCTCACCCGTGTGGATGAATCCCTTGCGGCGCTGTATGGCGATATTGGCGAACAGGCAAAATCACTGATTGGCAAGGCGGGGAGTATGGCCTCGTCAGTGGCTGGCATGGCGGGGATTAGCTGATGCTGGATATGCTGAATCTGAATGCGGGTGGCGTACTGACGCCAGATTTTATGCTGATGCTCGATAGCAAAGATATTACCGGCAACATCAGTAACCGGTTGATGAGCCTGACCATGACAGACATTCGCGGATTCGAAGCCGACCAGCTCGACATCGAGCTTGATGATGCTGACGGGCTGGTCGAACTGCCGTTACGCGGGGCGGTACTGACGCTTTACCTCGGGTGGAAAGGCTTTGCGTTGATTGGTAAGGGAAGTTTTACCGTCGATGAGGTTGAACATCATGGTGCGCCGGACACGGTGACAATCCGCGCCCGTAGCGCCGATTTTCGGGGGACGCTTAACTCACGTCGGGAAGAATCCTGGCATGACAAGACGCTCGGCGAAATTGTGGCAGCGATAGCGACCCGTAACAAACTGACGTCGAGCGTTATACCGGAGCTGGCCGGAATAAAAATCCCGCATATCGACCAGTCACAGGAATCAGACGCCAAATTTTTGACACGGCTTGCCGAGCGAAACGGCGGTGAGGTTTCTGTAAAAGCAGGAAAATTGCTGTTCCTCAAAGCCGGTCGCGGGGTGACAGCCAGCGGGAAAACTATTCCGCAGGTCACGATCACCCGCAGCGATGGCGACCGCCATCAGTTTTCGATTGCTGACCGTGGGGCATATACCGGCGTAACGGCAAAATGGTTGCACACCAAAGACCCGAAACCTCAAAAACAAAAGGTGGCCTTAAAACGTAAACCCAAAGAGCAGCATTTACGCGCGCTACAGCACCCTAAAGCCAAACCGGTAACGAAGAAAAAAACGGTGAAGACGCCAGAAGCCAGAGAGGGGGAATACATGGTCGGCGAGGATGACAACGTGTTTGCCCTGACGACAATATTTTCAACCAAAGCGCAGGCCATGCGAGCCGCCCAGGCTAAATGGGACAAACTGCAACGTGGTGTTGCTGAGTTTTCTATCAGGCTGGCGACGGGGCGAGCGGACCTTTACCCTGAGACGCCGGTACAGGTTGTAGGTTTTAAGCGCGTCATAGACGAGCAATCATGGACAATCACAAAGGTTATGCATTCTCTGAGTAATAGCGGCTTTACGACGAGCTTAGAGCTTGAGGTGAGGCTATCGGATGTTGAGTATGAGGCAGTTGCAGATTAAAAAAACAACCCGTATAGAGTCGGGTTGTTAAATTTTATTTTGATGTGTAGGTGCGCGTATTTCCGTACATCAGGCTTTTGGCTTGGTCATCCATTAGTTCGCCCATTTTTTTACATGTAGTCAAAGGGTGTTCAAATGTATAACCAAGTGCGGAAAACTTATTAACGACGTGTATCTCTGACGTTGTTTTGAGAAAAGATGTAGGGGCATCTTTAAGCCAGATAGGAGTGCAAACTCCGGATGATATCAAGGCTTCATATGCTTCCGATGAAACGGTATTGGCTGGTAACGTGATCTTAATGCTATTTGATGTTTGGACAATCTCAGCAGGTTGCCACGGCTTTAAACTTTTATTTAATGTTTGCAGATCAATGCTTTGAGCTAATGCATTGTAGGAAAAGACTATGGAGGAGCATAAAAGAGTTGTTTTGATGAGTTTCATGAGGCGTCCTTATCTATGAGTTATGAATACCCATTTCACGTTAAGTGAATTTTGTGTATGCTTTATTCACTTAAGGTTGTTGTTTGGGGGAGCTATGTTTCATTGTCCAAAGTGTCAGCATGCGGCACATGCACGCACCAGTCGTTATCTAAGTGAAAATACTAAAGAACGTTACCACCAATGCACAAACATCAATTGCAGTTGCACATTTGTGACAATGGAATCTGTTGAGCGATTTATTGTAACTCCAGGGGTGATTATACCCGCACCTCCACATCCCTCAACAGGAGGGCAAAGAACATTGTGGCTGTAGATATGACCCGCTTAGTGCGGGTTTTTTTATAGGTGAAAAAGGTCGAGCAGGTTCTATACAAAACCATTATCACAAAAACAACGCGACACTTTTGCGACACGATGATAACACTCAACAAAAAAGCCACTCGCTAGAGTGGCTTAATTATATGATTTTAAAGCTAAAATTTGGTGGCCCCTGCTGGACTTGAACCAGCGACCAAGCGATTATGAGTCGCCTGCTCTAACCACTGAGCTAAGGGGCCGTGGCGAGGGATTATAAAGTAACTGTTCCCCGCAATCCAGCCTAAAAATCACGCCTGCTGTTTTTATAAACAACGCATTTTCAATCCTTTATAATTACCTTTTAGGCATTGAGCTGGGGAAAACATGATCAACGATATTCTGGCGCCGGACCTGCGGGTAGTCTTTTGCGGTATCAATCCGGGGAAGTCTTCCGCCCATACCGGTTTTCATTTCGCCCATCCGGGCAATCGCTTCTGGAAAGTGATTCACCAGGCCGGCTTTACCGACCGTCTTCTGAAACCCGAGGAGGAACTCCAGCTGCTGGATACCCGCTGCGGGATCACGATGCTCGTCGAACGCCCGACGGTGCAGGCCAGCGAGGTTGAGCTGCTGGAGCTCCGCGACGGTGGTCGTGAACTGGTCAGAAAAATGGAAGAGTATCAGCCGCGCGCGCTGGCGATCCTGGGTAAACAGGCCTTCGAGAAAGCGTTTCAGGTGCGCGGCGTAAAATGGGGCAAGCAGCAGGTGACCATTGGGGCGACGGAAGTGTGGGTGCTGCCGAATCCCAGCGGCCTCAACCGGGCGACGCTGGATAAACTGGTGGAGGCCTACCGGGAGCTTGACGAGGCGCTGGCCACGCGAGGGCTTTAATGCATTTCCGACGACAAAGGGGTTACGGCTTTCACCCCGGTCGTCGGCGGCTGGCTTAAGCCTGCGGCTTTAGTCAGCTTTTTCGCAATCGCTAATATTCCCTTTTTCTATCATGAATAAAAGGGCGTCAAAAGCGAAGTCGAGAAAGGCTTTACGGTCTTTCTCAAGGTGACGTAAAAGACGTTCTTCTCTGTACGAGGACTTTTCCACTAGCCCGGTCAGGCAGAGCCAGAACAGCATCATGACGTCCGCGACGGGAGCACTTAATCCAATCTCTTTTTTTTCGGCGGCGTCTGTGATTCGCTTTGCGATAATCTGGTGGATCTGTTCTCCAGTCATAGCGATATTTTTCAACGCTTTATTGTTTTTAGTGATTTTTTCAGAACAGGCAATCTTCCCGGCTATCGCGGAAAAGTAGGCAAGGCTTGTTTCGTGGAGAGCCATCAGCGCATGGCACAGCTCGCGATAAAATTCGCGAAATGAATTTTGCCTATTGGCGATTGGTATGAGCTCCTGATAGAAACGCTCCATTACCTCCAGGATAAGATGATCCAGAATATCCTTTTTATTATCGAAATAGGTATAAAGCGTGGTTTTACTAAAACCGGCTTCATGTGCGATCTCATCCATGGTGGTACTTTCTATTCCACGGCTTAGAAATAATGTATTAGCGGTGGTTAAAATAACCGTTCTATTAAAATCAGCCAGCTGAATTTTACGCTTGCTATTCATTTCATTTCCCTATGATTTGCCTGCGGTTTTAGGCGTAAATACGCTCCATCAACCAATAGTACAATCGTAAAACTATGAGTCCAGCGGTTTAATGGCACATAAATAAATAATAAGAATAAAACCTGGATATATATTGATGGGTTTTATATTGGGCTTTTAATATTTATTAAATAAATAGTTTCTGCTTAGACATAAAAAAAGCCAGTCATGTGACTGGCTTTTCAGGGGACGCGGCGATAATTAATCGTCGAGGAAGCTACGCAGTACTTCAGAACGGCTCGGATGGCGCAGTTTACGCAGCGCCTTCGCTTCGATCTGACGAATACGTTCGCGGGTTACGTCAAACTGTTTACCCACTTCTTCCAGCGTGTGATCGGTATTCATGTCGATACCAAAGCGCATACGCAGGACTTTCGCTTCACGGGCGGTCAGGCCAGCCAGAACGTCGTGGGTGGCGGCGCGCAGGCTCTCGGTGGTGGCAGAGTCCAGCGGCAGCTCGAGGGTGTTATCCTCGATAAAATCTCCCAGATGCGAATCTTCATCGTCGCCAATCGGCGTTTCCATGGAGATAGGCTCTTTGGCGATTTTCAGCACCTTACGAATTTTGTCTTCCGGCATCAGCATGCGTTCGGCCAGCTCTTCCGGCGTCGGCTCACGGCCCATCTCCTGCAGCATCTGGCGGGAAATACGGTTGAGCTTGTTGATAGTCTCAATCATATGCACCGGAATACGGATGGTGCGCGCCTGGTCTGCGATAGAGCGGGTGATCGCCTGACGGATCCACCAGGTTGCGTAGGTGGAGAACTTGTAGCCGCGGCGGTATTCAAACTTATCAACCGCCTTCATCAGACCGATGTTGCCTTCCTGGATCAGATCGAGGAACTGCAGACCGCGGTTGGTGTATTTCTTGGCGATCGAGATAACCAGACGCAGGTTCGCTTCAACCATCTCTTTCTTCGCACGGCGCGCTTTCGCTTCACCGATGGACATACGACGGTTGATATCTTTTACCTGCTCGATGGTCAGGCCGGTCTCTTGTTCAATCTGCTGCAGTTTCATCAGGCCGCGCTGAACGTCTTCTTTCACGTCAAGCAGCTTCTCTGACCACGGCTTGTTCATGGCGATGGCCGCATTGAACCAGGTTTCGCTGGTTTCGTTGCCGGTGAACAGAGTGATGAAGTTTTTCTTCGGCATTTTGCACTGCTCAACGCACAGCTTCATGATGATACGTTCTTGAGTACGAACGCGATCCATCATGATACGCATGCTGTTAACCAGGTAATCGAACTGCTTCGGTACCAGACGGAACTGTTTGAACACTTCGGACAGCTTGAGGATCTCTTCCTGCGCTGCGGCGTGGCTACGACCTTTCGCTTTGATGGTGTCGCGGGTCAGTTCGTACTGCGTACGCAGCTCGGCGAATTTCTCGCGCGCCAGCTCGGGGTCGATGCTGTTGTCGTCATCGCTGCTGTCGTCGTCTTCTTCTTCATCTTCGTCTTCGTCGTCATCCATCTCTTCCTGAGAGAGTTCAGAACCGACGTGCGTCGCCGTTGGCGCCATATCTTCTTCGGCGTTCGGGTCGACAAAACCGGTGATCAGATCGGACAGACGCGCTTCTTCCGCTTCAACGCGATCGTACTGCTCCAGCAGATAGGTGATCGCTTCAGGGTATTCAGCCACCGAGCACTGAACCTGGTTAATACCGTCTTCGATACGTTTAGCGATGTCGATTTCGCCTTCGCGCGTCAGCAGTTCGACGGTACCCATTTCACGCATGTACATGCGCACCGGGTCGGTTGTGCGTCCGATTTCAGACTCAACGCTGGAGAGAACCTGCGCCGCAGCTTCTTCCGCATCTTCGTCAGTATTGTTGTTCGTTTCAGCAAGCAAAAGATCATCGGCATCCGGTGCTTCTTCCATCACCTGAATGCCCATGTCGTTGATCATTTGGATGATGTCTTCGATCTGGTCGGAGTCGACGATATCTTCCGGCAGATGGTCATTGACCTCGGCATAGGTCAGATAGCCTTGCTCCTTACCACGTTGGACAAGAAGCTTCAGCTGTGACTGCGGGTTTTGCTCCATAAGACGGTATCCACACTTAATTCGTTTGATTGGTGTAAGCAGGCGAACTGCCAACATTTAAAGCGAGGGCGTACTTATATTATTGCCGCTGCGCCTCGAGCGGCTGTCGGGGTCTTCCCGAACGATATTCGGCACTTAAGCCGTTCAATGCGTTATCTTTCAAGTTGTCTCTGCGTTAGCTACGTTCTCTCATCCTGGTCATGTGCTTGTGCGCACTCCCGGGGATTCGTTCTCTTGCTGCTTTGATACAACTTGAATGAGTTCGTCTTTCGTTTATTTTTTGGCCAGTTCCTGGCTGATGGTCCAGAGTTCCCGGCGCTCTTCACTGCTTAAGCCGTGCGTGCGGTCGCGAGCTATCAACTCTTCTTGCCGCAGCTCCAGCAGTGAATCAAACATATGGTTGAGCGAGTCGGTGAAGGTTTTTTCAGCAATATCCTTATCTGCTATATCGTCCCACATCGACAGTTTTTCAAGGGTTGCGGCCTCATTTGTGCCGCGATACTGCTCTAACAGCAGCCCGGTGGTCAGGCCCGGCTGTGCCAAACAGGTTTTAACCAGTTCGTTGAACAGCCCAAGCCCCGGCATTTTACGCGGGTCCAGCCCTTCCAGGGGCGGTACCAGCGGCGCCAGATCCGGGTTTTGTACCAGTAACCCTATCAGTATACGCATGGTCGTGCGTTTTAGCTGCGGAGCAGGGCGCTGGATGCCATTTTCAGACTGTTTTGGCATTAAACGTTCAAGCTGCGCATCATCTAAAATCCCCAGCTTATTGCCTAACTCCTGGCGCAGGTAAATGCGCAGCGTTTCACCCGGCACCTGGGTTATCAGCGGCAGCGCTAAGGTACTCAGCTGCGCGCGGCCGTCCGGGGTGCTCAAATCCACCTGCGGTAGCAGGCTGTTGAACAAAAACGTGGAGAGCGGCTGAGCCTGCTCCATCCGCGCTTCAAATGCGGCTTTCCCTTCTTTGCGCACCAGCGTATCCGGGTCTTCGCCATCCGGCAGAAACATAAAGCGCAGCTGGCGCCCGTCGGTCATATACGGCAGCGCCGTTTCCAGCGCGCGCCAGGCGGCATCGCGGCCGGCCCGGTCTCCGTCGTAGCAGCAAACCACCTGATTGGTGACCCGGAACAACAGCTGAATATGGTCAGCGGTCGTCGACGTCCCCAGCGATGCAACGGCATAGTTAATGCCGAACTGCGCCAGAGCCACCACGTCCATATAACCTTCGACCACCAGCAGGCGGGGCGGTTCAGCGTTATCCTGCTGCGCTTCATAAAGACCGTACAGCTGGCGGCCTTTATGGAAAATATCGGTCTCCGGGGAGTTCAGGTACTTCGGCATGGCGTCACCCAGCACGCGACCACCAAAACCAATCACCCGGCCTCGCTTATCGCGGATGGGGAACATCACCCGTTCGCGGAAGCGGTCGTAACTGCGCCCCTGATCGTTAGTGACCAGCATGCCCGCATCAATCAGCGACTGGCGGTTTTCTTGATTACCGCCAAAACGTTTTAAAACGTTGTCCCAACCGGGAGGGGCGTAGCCAATCGCGAAGCGCGTAATCACCTCGCTGCTTAAGCCGCGTTTTTCCAGATACTGGCGCGCGGGGCCGGCGGCGGGTTGCATCAGAGACTGTTGATAAAACGTGTTCAGACCATCCATCAGCTGATAGAGATTTTGCCGCTGATGGCGCTCAATCTGGCTGGGTCCGCTACCTGCTTCATACGGCACGTCTAAATTATGCATGGCAGCCAGCTCTTCGACGGTTTCCACGAACTCGAGCTTGTCGTAGTTCATCAGGAAGTCGATAGCGTTGCCGTGCGCACCGCAGCCGAAGCAGTGGTAAAACTGTTTTTCACCGTTGACGGTGAAAGAGGGGGTTTTTTCGTTATGGAACGGACAGCACGCGTGAAAATTTTTGCCCTGCTTTTTCAGCTTTACCCGGGCATCGATCAGATCGACGATATCGGTGCGCGCCAGCAGGTCATTGATAAATACTCGTGGAATTCGTCCAGCCATATGCCCCGTTTTATACACGTTACCCTTCAAGCTGCCTCTGCGTTGGCTTCGCTCGTTCACCCCTGTCACTTACTTCGGTAAGCTCCGGGGACTCACTCCCTTGCCGCCTTGATGCATCTTGAATGATTGGGTGTATATGCTAATGCATAAACGAAAATAAGCCGCGCATTCCTTTCGGAAGCACGGCCTTACAACTACAACTCGGTCTGAATTGAGAGCGTGGCTCCCAACAGATTAGTACAGACGAGTGCGGCGTGCGTTTTCGCGAGCCAGTTTCTTCGCGTGACGTTTCACTGCGGAAGCTTTAGCGCGTTTACGTTCGGTAGTCGGTTTTTCATAGAACTCACGACGACGAACTTCCGCCAGAACACCTGCTTTTTCGCATGAACGTTTGAAGCGACGCAGCGCTACGTCGAACGGCTCGTTTTCACGTACTTTAATTACCGGCATGTAACTCTCACCTTTGATAAATTCGGTTTGCCGCTGGCATCAGCGCCAGCTTATTTCAAAATGGTGCGGAATTTTACTGCAATTGCTGCTGCTTTGTAAAGCACCGACGCGATTTTTGAAAGGGACTTTTATAAGGACAGGGAGTATACACGAAGTGAACGCCAGGGGTGAGGAAAGTTTTACATCAACCCGCATTGGTCCTACACTGCGCGGTATTGAAACGAGGTAAAACTAGCCATGCGTGTACTGGGAATTGAAACATCCTGCGATGAAACCGGCATCGCCATTTATGACGACGAAAAAGGTCTGTTAGCCAACCAGCTGTATAGTCAGGTGAAATTGCACGCTGACTACGGCGGCGTGGTGCCCGAGCTGGCCTCGCGCGACCACGTACGTAAAACCGTCCCCCTGATTCAGGCGGCGCTCAAGGAAGCCGGGCTGACGGCAAAGGATATCGATGCCGTTGCGTATACGGCGGGCCCCGGCCTGGTTGGCGCGCTGCTGGTCGGCGCGACGGTAGGCCGCTCGCTGGCCTTCGCCTGGAACGTGCCGGCGATCCCGGTACACCATATGGAAGGGCACCTGCTGGCGCCGATGCTGGAAGATAATCCGCCGCAGTATCCTTTTGTCGCGCTGCTGGTTTCCGGCGGCCATACCCAGCTGATCGGCGTCACCGGCATTGGCCAGTATGAACTGCTGGGCGAATCGATTGACGACGCGGCGGGCGAAGCCTTCGATAAGACAGCGAAACTGCTGGGGCTGGATTATCCCGGCGGCCCGATGCTGTCGAAGATGGCCTCCCAGGGCACCGAAGGGCGCTTTGTCTTCCCGCGCCCGATGACCGACCGCCCCGGGCTGGATTTCAGCTTTTCTGGCCTCAAGACCTTTGCCGCGAACACCATTCGCAGCAACGGCGATGACGATCAAATCCGCGCCGATATCGCCCGCGCTTTCGAAGATGCGGTCGTGGATACGCTGATGATTAAGTGCCGCCGCGCGCTGGATCAAACCGGCTTTAAACGGCTGGTGATGGCGGGGGGCGTCAGCGCGAACCGTACGCTGCGCGCAAAGCTGGCGGAAATGATGAAAAAGCGCGGTGGTGAAGTCTTCTACGCTCGTCCTGAATTCTGTACCGATAACGGCGCGATGATTGCCTATGCGGGGATGGTCCGTCTGCGCTCCGGCGCTAAAGCGGAGCTCGGCGTCACCGTTCGTCCGCGCTGGCCGCTGGCCGAGCTTCCGGCGGCATAACGTCTGATATTTCACTGGCCGACGTCCTGTCGGCCTGCCTTCGCGACTTATTCCATACTCTTACACAGCGAGCAAATCGCCCCCTGGTGCTTGTGCGAATGCATCACGTCAGGACGTTCGTACTCTTCCCGGCAGCTCAGGCAGCGGTAAACGGTGATCGACGCGTTACCCTGCGCATCGTAGCGCGGCTCGGCGATACCATCATCGTGCTGTTTAATGTAATAGCGCCCGCGGGTGGCGATCCCCATGACCGGCGTCATCACGAAAGCCACCGCCAGCGCAATCAGCGGCGAGAACGGCGCCAGCGTTTCGCCCAACAGGCCGAAGAAGGCGCTAATCGAAAGTCCTGCCGCGAGGGCAAAAGAGACCACGCCTACCGGGTTGACGTTGTAGATCATCCCGCGGCGATACTCCGGCTGCGCCGGCGCCAGCTTCAGCACCCCTTTGTTGACGGTGATGTCGGTGGCGACCACCACCACCCAGGCGATGGCAAAGTTAGAATAGAAGCCGAGGATCCACGCCAGAGCGCTAAACATGTCGCCTTCCATCAGGGCAAGGGCAATCGTCAGGTTGACGATGACGAAAATAATCCGCCCCGGATAACGTTTGGTGGTGCGCGTCCAGGCGCTGGTCCACGCCAGAGAGCCGGAATAGGCGTTGGTGACGTTAATTTTAATCTGCGAGATAACCACCAGCACCACCGCGAGGGTGAGCGCCAGCCAGCCGGGGACCAGGTTATCGAAGACGCTGACGAACTGTTGCACCGGTTCGGTGTTGTGCACCGTCGGGAAGCGGGTCAGCAGATAGAAGCCGAGGAAAGCGCCGATAATCTGTTTAATCGCGCCTAATACGACCCAGCCCGGGCCGGCGGAGAACACCGCCAGCCACCAGCTTTTGCTGTTTTCCGCGGTCTTCGGCGGCATAAAGCGCAGATAGTCGATCTGCTCGCCAATCTGCATGATCAGCGACAGGCAGACCCCCGCGCCGAGCATAATGGCGGTTAAATCTACCGTTGAGGCGTTGTTTTTACCGGCGAAGTTCATAAAGCCGTCCACCAGATCCGGGTCTTTGGCGATAAGCCACGCCACCGGAACCACCATCAGGACCAGCCACAGCGGCGTCGTCCAGACCTGAAGGCGAGTCAGCGCCTTCATGCCGTAGACCACCAGCGGCAAGACCATCAGCGTGGCGATGAGGTAGCCCATCCACAGCGGGATCCCCAGGCCCACCAGCAGCCCCTGCGCCATGATCGAGCCTTCAAGCGCGAAGAAGATAAAGGTAAATCCGGCGAAGATAATGCTGGTGATCACCGAACCAAAGTAGCCGAAACCGGCGCTGCGGGTGATCAGGTCGAGGTCGATGTTATAGCGCGCGGCGGTAATCGCCAGCGGAATACCGGTAAGAAAAATAACCAGCGCCGCCAGCAGGATCGCGTAAATCGCATTGGTGGTGCCCCAGGCCATGCCGATGCTGGCGCCGATAGAAAAGTCAGCCAGATAGGCGATGCCGCCCAATGCGGTCACCGCGACAACCCCCGGTCCCCAGCGGCGAAAGCTCAGCGGAGCATAGCGAAGGGTATAATCTTCCAGCGTTTCTTTGGAGCCGGAGGCACTGGTTTGCGCAGGTAAATCAGTTTTTATATCCAGTGATGACATAGTCATTCCTTAATGGTTAGGCATGACTGGAATTAGCAAACCTTATGCCACATCGCAGGGCAGGCGCTATCAGGGCTTCATGAAGGGGATGGCTAAAGAGAGGGCAGGGTATGCACCATCCCGACACCTCTGCGCCGGGGTGGTGCAGGGGTTACTTGCCGAGCATGCCTTTGTCTTCGATAAAGGCGATGATATTTTGCAGGCCGTCGCCGCTTTTCAGGTTGGTGAAGCTCCACGGGCGTTCGCCGCGCATGCGCAGGGTATCGCGCTCCATCACTTCCAGAGACGCGCCCACGTACGGTGCAAGATCGGTTTTGTTGATCACCAGGAAGTCGGATTTGGTTATCCCCGGTCCGCCTTTGCGCGGGATTTTTTCCCCTTCCGCCACGTCGATGACGTAGATGGTGAGATCCGCCAGCTCCGGGCTGAAGGTGGCGCTCAGGTTATCGCCGCCGCTTTCTACAAAGATGAGATCGAGATTGCCGAATTTCTCGCTCAGCGCTTCCACCGCGGCAAGGTTCATCGACGCATCTTCCCGAATAGCGGTATGCGGGCAGCCGCCGGTTTCGACGCCGACAATTCGTTCAGGCTCAAGGGCGCCAGCCTCGGTGAGAATGCGCTGATCTTCTTTGGTGTAGATATCGTTGGTCACCACCGCCAGCTGCCAGGTGTCGCGCATGGCTTTGCAGAGGGCTTCCAGCAGCGCGGTTTTTCCGGAGCCGACCGGGCCGCCGACGCCGACGCGCAGCGGTTGCTTAATCATGTTCATACCTTCTCCTAAGAACGGAATAATCGGGAATACTGGGTTTCGTGCCGGGCGGAAGCGATAGCCGCAAGCGGCGTCGCCGAACCGATGGCGTCGTCCGGGGTCGCCAAGGGCGCTGTCCATGTCCGCCGCGTAGCGGTCGCACAGGCGAAGAATCAACTGCTGGGCCGCCTGCTGGCCAAAGGGCACCAGCTTGACGCCCGCCATCACCGCGCTTTCAATCCAGCTATAGCCAAGGCTCAGGGCCAGGTCAGGAATGGCGATTTGCCAGCGTACGCCGAGCCACGCCATGCCGGTTAGCTGACTTTGCTGGCACAGCTTGCGCCACTCGGGCGGGCAGTCCGGCTGCCAGTCGGCCAGCAGCCGGGTGAAGGCCGCGCCGCGGTTGCGCTCTTCATCGCGCAGCTCGCGAGTTTCCCGGCAGGCGAGCAGATAAGCGGTCCAGCGCCGGGCGCAGGCCAGATCGCCCGCTTCGCAGGCCCGGTAGAGGCGGGCAAACAGCGGCAGGTCGACGGTAAAAAAGCTCTGCTCCATTTGGCGCAGCTGCCAGCGCTCAAAGGCGGCGGTATCCGCTACCCAGCCCGCTTCCACCGCCCACTCCAGCCCCTGGGACCAGCTGTAGCCGCCAACCGGGAGGCTGCTGCTGGCAAGCTGCATCAAGCGCAGACGTTTTTCCGGCGTCGGCATTTAGTGGCTGTGCTCACGATCGTGATGGTGGTGGTGATGGCCGTGCGATTCGCTGGCGTAGGCGCCGGCTTCCGGTTCAAACGGCAGATGCGCGAAATCCACGGCCAGGCCAAACTGGCGCAGCATATCGTCCAGGACGTGATCGTGATGATAGCGCAGCTCGCCGGGCATAATCTGTAGCGGCACGTGGCGATTGCCAAGGTGATAGCAGGCCTTCGCCAGCATAAAGGGGTCATCGCAGCGTACGACCGAAACGGCTTCATCAGCGGCGATCACTTCAATGAATTCGCTACCGTTTTCGTTACTGAGAATGTCGCCGCCGCGCAGCAGCAGACCGCGCGGCAGCAGCAGGCCCGCCTGACGGCCATCGTTAAGCGTGACTTTAATGCGGCTTTTTACCCGCACGTCAATCGGCAGGGTAACGCTGGCCGTGGCCTGCGCAGGGGTCTCCACCCGTTGGGTCAAATAAAGCATTTGCGCTCCTTAAAACAGGAAATAACGTTGCGCCATCGGTAACACGTCCGCCGGTTCGCTGGTTATCAGTTCGCCGTCGATGCGCACCTCGTAGGTTTGCGAATCCACGGTAATAGTGGGCAGCAGGCCGTTGTGGTGCATATCGCCTTTTTGTACCGTGCGGCAGCCTTTAACCACCGCCGTCGCGCTGTGCAGGTTCAGCCGCTCAGCGACGCCGTTTTCCGCCGCCGCCTGCGACAGAAAGGTCAAACGGCAGCGGTGGCGAGCGCTGCCCAGCGCGCCGAACATCGGGCGATAGTGCACCGGCTGCGGCGTCGGGATAGAGGCGTTGATGTCGCCCATCGGCGCCATCGCGATCATGCCGCCTTTGACGATCGTCGCCGGCTTCACGCCGAAGAACGCCGGGGACCACAGCACCAGATCCGCCAGTTTACCCACTTCAATCGAACCGACTTCATGGGCGATACCGTGGGTTAACGCCGGATTAATGGTGTACTTGGCGATATAGCGCTTCACGCGGAAGTTGTCGTTATCGCCGCTCTCTTCCGCCAGCGGGCCGCGCTGGACCTTCATCCGGTGCGCCACCTGCCAGGTGCGCAACACCACTTCGCCGACGCGCCCCATCGCCTGTGAATCAGACGAGGTGAGGGAGAAGGCGCCCAGATCGTGCAGGACGTCTTCCGCGGCAATGGTTTCCCGCCGAATGCGCGATTCGGCAAACGCCACGTCCTCGGCGATATCCGGGTCGAGATGATGGCAAACCATCAGCATATCCAGATGTTCGTCAATGGTGTTGACGGTATAGGGCAGCGTCGGGTTGGTTGACGAGGGCAGAATATTGGGGTGCGCGCAGGCGGTAATAATATCCGGCGCATGGCCGCCGCCCGCCCCTTCGGTATGGAAAGTATGGTATCCTCAACGAATCCGGACTCATTGAGGGTGTCGCTGTGCAGCGCGACCTGCACGTCCATTTCGTCGGCCACCGTCAGCGCGCAGTCGATTGCCGCCGGGGTCGCGCCCCAGTCTTCGTGAATCTTCAGGCCGATAACCCCGGCCGCGACCTGCTCACGCAGCGCATCCGGATTCGAACCATTGCCTTTACCCAGCAGGCCAATATTGACCGGCAGGCTGTCCGCGGCCTGCAGCATCCGCGAGATGTACCACGGCCCGGGCGTGCAGGTCGTGGCGTTGGTGCCCGCCGCCGGGCCGGTCCCGCCGCCGATCATGGTAGTGACGCCGGAGACCAGCGCCTCTTCCGCCTGCTGCGGACAGATCCAGTGAATATGCGTATCGACGCCGCCGGCGGTGACGATCTTGCCTTCCGCCGCAATAATTTCCGTGGCCGCGCCGATCGGGATCGTGACGTTGGGCTGAATATCCGGGTTACCGGCTTTGCCGATCGCGAAGATCCGCCCGTCTTTGACGCCGATGTCGGCTTTGACGATCCCCCAGTAATCGACGATCAGGGCATTTGTCAGCACCAGATCCACACACCCGGCGGAAAGCATCTGTCCCTGGCCCATACCGTCGCGGATCACTTTGCCACCGCCGAATTTGACCTCTTCGCCGTAGGTGGTCAAATCATCTTCGACCTCGATCCACAGCTCGGTGTCCGCCAGGCGAACTTTATCGCCGGTGGTGGGGCCGAACATGTCGGCATAGGCCTGACGTGAAATGTCACTCATCGTTTGCCTCCAGCGCGCCCATAACGTCTCCGCGGAAACCGTACACCGCGCGGGTTCCGGCCAGCGCCACCAGCTCCACCTCGCGCTTTTGGCCAGGTTCGAAGCGCACTGCGGTGCCGGCGGCGATATTCAGGCGATAGCCGGTCGCCTGCTGGCGATCGAACTTCAGCGCCGGGTTGACCTCGGCGAAGTGGTAATGCGAGCCGACCTGAATCGGCCGGTCGCCGTGATTTTCAACGATAATGCAGCAGGTGGCGCGGCCGACGTTAATCGCTATCTGGCCGGGTTTTACCTGATATTCTCCTGGGATCATCGCGCTACCTCAGATTATCGGGTTATGAACGGTAACCAGCTTCGAGCCGTCCGGGAAGGTGGCTTCGACCTGGATATCGGGGATCATTTCCGGCACGCCTTCCATGACCTGGTCGCGGCTCAGGACGTGGCGTCCTTCTTCCATCAGCGCCGCGACGCTTCTGCCATCGCGCGCGCCCTCCATAATAAAGGCGCTAATCAGGGCCACGGATTCGGGATAATTGAGCTTCAGACCGCGGGCCAGGCGACGCTCCGCCACCAGCGCGGCGGTAAACAGCAACAGCTTGTCTTTTTCTCTGGGTGTCAGTTCCATAGCGTTCTCTTAAGTCAGCCAGATTCGGGGGAGTACCGGAGATTTGCCGGTCAGGTGCGGGCGCATAAATTGCCAGATATCGCGCATCGCCCGCTGGCAAAGCAGATTATCGTCACTTAGAAAGCGTACCGTCAGCAGACCGTCGGTGAGCGTCGCGCCGGCGTAGTTTGCCAGCGGCGTAAGTTTTTCGCGTACGCCTTCGAGCAGCGTTTCGTTCGCCGGGTAGAACAGCATCGTTCCCACCCACGGCTGCTGCGCGACGCAGGCCAGCTGTCCATCGGCCAGGCTCAGGCGCTCAATCAGCAGCGGAGAGCCGTCGACCCACACCTCCAGGCGATTGGCGAGCGCGCCGTGGCTAAAGGCTTCGCCGATGACCGGCCGGCCAAGGCACAGCAGGTCCCACGCCAGCAGCGTGCTGGAGGCGGCGAGATGAAAGGCGGTAGACAAAGCGGCGTTGGCGCCGGGAAAGAAGATCGCGTCCTGCGGCAGGCCCTCGAGCGTTGAGTTTTCGGCCAGCGTCAGGGTTTGCTGAAGACGCGCCTGCGCGCCGCTGCTGCGATAGAACTTGCTGGCGCCGGGCATGGTGATCAGCGTGTGGCACCCGGGATCCATCGTCGCGCTAATGGTGAGCTCATCGCCGCCGACGATACCGCCGGGCGGATGAAGCAGATAGAGGTGACAGGTCTCTTCTTCGGGATAAAACGGGCGCTGAACGGTGAGGGGACCGACATGACGACGGGAGGCGAGCGTGGTTTTCCCGCCGAGAAATTGAAACTGGAGGTCCAGCGAGGCCTGCCAGCCTTTTTTATTCTGTGGTAACACGGTGCCGTGCAATGTCGCGCCCCTGCAAAATCAAGATAAAACAGCAGCGAAGAGTATTGATCGGGGGCCAATCATCCCGGTCATATGAAAAGCTTATGCCCGTCATACTTCGAGCCGCAGCCGCGTTGGCTACGGGCTACTCGGCCCATCCATGGGCCTCGCCCTGGCGGACCGTCGCAAGCGACGTTCAAATC
>OBYW01000391.1_pt1 | contig 22657 bp, 18 predicted proteins | sample 1476841 | NCBI WGS metagenome assembly OBYW01 (sample SAMEA2580222, study PRJEB22360) | human gut metagenome | biome: human gut; feature: human-associated habitat; material: faeces | place: Denmark | collected 2008/2010
GGCCGTATCATGCTCATGGAGGGCGAGGCCCCCATGGCGGTGGGTGAGACGCGAGTGGTGCAGGTACGCTTGGAGGAACCGTTGCCGCTGCGCGCCGGCGACCATGCCGTGGTGCTGTCCTATTCGCCGGTCATGCTTATTGGTGGAGGGCGCGTGCTGTTGTCGCGCTGCCGCCGTTCGCGCGAACTTACTGAGGGGGAGCGCGTGCTGTACGCGGCGCTTGAGACCGGAGATATTGCGGGCGCGGTGGATGCGTGGCTGGCGCTGCAGGCGCTGCCGGTTGTACCGCGGCGCTCGATCTTGTTGCCGGTGAGGCTGAGGCAGCGTTGCGCGAGTTGGTGGCGAAGGGTGCTGCTTGCGCGCTTGCCGGCTCGGATGGCTCGCTGTATGCAGATGCTTCCGCGCTCGATGCCGCGATGGGTACGCTGGCGGCGACCCTGACCACCATGCACACGGCTGCCCCCAAGGAGACGGGCTTTACGCCCGGCGCCGTTGCCCATGCTGCTTGGCCTACCGCTGACGATACAGTTGCCGCAGCCCTGATTTCCGAGGCCTGCTCGCGCGGCGTGTGTGCCTCCGAGGGCGCCGAGGTGTTCGACCCGCACTCCGCTGCCGCTGCCTGCGAGCGTATCGTCGCCTTGCTGGACGAAGCCGGCCTCGATGCGCCGACGTTGCCCGAGGTGGGCGAGCAACTGCAGCTCGATCGCGACACCATGACGCGTGCCCTGCGCGAGCTTTCGCTCAACCGCGCGATCGTTAAGGTCGAGCGCGACGTTGCCCTGTCCGCTGCCGCCGAGGCCCATGCGCGCGAGCTCGTCGCCGCCGCTATCGAGGGTGCCGGCGGCGCCCCCACCACGAGCGCCCTGCGCGAGGCCCTAGGTGTGTCGCGCAAGCGCGCCATCAGCATCCTTGAGCATCTAGATGCCGTACGCTTCACAGTCCTCGACAAGGATGCCGGCGGCCTGAGATCCCTACGCTAGATCGGTCATACCGCTCCGCCCCCTCAGTTGCGGTGAAATAGTTCCTAGTTGGAGGCTTTGTCAGCAAAACCGGGAACTATTCCACCGCAACTTCTTGTTCGTCTTTTTGGGATGGGGCCTGCTCGGTTTGGTAAAATATCGCCGCACTTGGGAACGGATGGGCTCCGGTGGGCTCCGCGGTCCTCAAAACCGTTGCGAGGCGTGCAAAACGTCTTGGATGTGTTCGATTCACATACGTTCCCGCCATACGCTACCAGCGCTTTTGTGCTCGCGGTCTTGCTGCGTGCCGCAAAGGCGCTGTTTTGTTCTTGCACGAGCTTTTCGTAGCGCCGCTATTTCGGCGGCGGTATTTAGCTTCGTGCACCGGGTTTTGAATGTGCCGATGGGGGTGTTTTGCCGTATGACTACCGTAAGACGGGCCAATCTTTCTTGTGTCGTCCAAGCGGGCGGGCTGTCCTCGCGCATGGGCTGCGATAAGGCTCGCATGGCGTTTTGCGGCGAGCCGCTCATCGAACGCGTGCTGGGTCGGCTGGCGCCAGTTGCCGGCGAGTTGGTCGTGACGACTTCGCGTCCCAGCGAGCTTGTCTACCTTGAGGAGCGCGCGTTTGGCGGCCTGGTGCCGCGAATAGTGTCGGACCTTGAGGGGCCGGCGGGCGCCATGCGCGGCATCGCGAGCTCGCTGGCTGCGGCTCGGCTTCCTCTCGTGGCGATCGTCGCCTGCGATATGCCGTTTGTCTCGCCGGAACTCATCGGCGCGCTTGCCGATCGTGTTGAGGCCGAGGCACTCGATGTGTGCGTCCCGCGCGAGGAGCGGGGGATTGAGCCGCTTTGCGCCGTCTGGCGCCGTGACGCGTGTGCGCCGGTCGCTCATGAGCTGCTCGCCTGCGACCGCCAGCGCATTCGCTGCCTGATCAATCGCGTTCAGGCTGGTTATATGGATGAGCCGCAGATCGTTAAGGCTGCGGGCTCGACGCTCTGCTTCGAGAACGTCAATACGCCCGAGGAGTTTGCGGCGGCCGAGTTACTCGCCTAGACGATTGGAGTTGCCATGTCTCACGATATTTGCCCCGACACGGGAGAGCCTTGCACTTGCGATGGTTCCGAGCCCTGTACCTGCGGTTGCGGTGGCTGTGGACATACTGCGGAAGAGGAAGCGGCCGCCGCGGCGTATCGCGAGGCACACCGCGAAGACCCGTCCGGTGATGCCCTCGACCATGAGCGCAAGATTATCGTGTCGTTCGACAGTACTTTCGATGTGATGGAATGCGAGCAGCTGTGCCTGGATGCCGGTGTGCCCGGGCGCATCATGCCGCTGCCCGGCTCCATCACCGCCGGCTGCGGACTGTGCTGGGCCATGCCGTTCTCGGGCGATGCCCTTGCCGCTTTCCGTGCCGCCACCGAGGGCCGCATAACCCCCGCCGACTACCATCAGCTTGTCCTCTAACCACCAAAACCACCACAAAGGTGCCTGTCCCCAATGTGGTGGTTTGGAACACGTGGACGAAACAGGTTTGAAACACGGGTTTTGCATGTCAGGCACTCAAAAACGCTTCTACCTGCATCGTAATCAAAACGAAACATCTGCTCGTCGGCTTATGCGAAACTTTGCTGCAACAGTGCGATATTATCCATACTCGATAAAGCTCACGGCGCATGGGGCGCCGCGAACGACACCTTTCTTTTCCATCAATTGGAGGAAGCATGAGCTACACGCAGAAAGTTCTCGACGAGCTCAAGGCCCGCTATCCCGAGCAGCCTGAGTTCATCCAGGCCGCAACCGAGATCCTCGGCACCATCCAGCCGGCGCTCGACGCCCATCCCGAGTACGAGGAGGCCGCCCTGCTGGAGCGCCTCGTCGAGCCCGAGCGCATCGTTATGTTCCGTGTCCCCTGGGTCGACGACCAGGGCAAGGTTCAGGTCAACCGCGGTTACCGCGTCGAGTTCAACTCTGCCATTGGACCCTACAAGGGCGGCCTGCGCTTTAACCCGACGGTCACCCTGGGCATGCTCAAGTTCCTGGGCCTGGAGCAGATCCTCAAGAACAGCCTGACCACCCTTCCCATGGGCGGCGGCAAGGGCGGCTCCGACTTTGACCCCAAGGGCAAGTCCAACAACGAGATCATGCACTTCTGCCAGTCCTTCATGACCGAGCTCTATCGCCACATTGGCCCCAACACCGACGTTCCCGCCGGCGACCTGGGCGTTGGCGGCCGCGAGGTTGCCTACCTGTTCGGTCAGTACAAGCGCCTGACCAACGAGTGGACCGGCGTCCTTACCGGCAAGGGCCTCTCCTTTGGCGGCTCGCTCGCCCGTACCGAGGCCACCGGCTACGGCCTGGCCTACTTTGTGGACGAGTACCTCAAGAGCCGTGGCGACTCCTTCGAGGGCAAGAACGTCGTCGTTCACGGCTCCGGTAACGTCGCTATCTACGCGGTTCAGAAGGTCGCCCAGCTCGGCGGCAAGGTGCTGGCCTGCTCCGATACCCACGGCTGGGTTGAGGATCCCGACGGCATCGACTACACCGTGCTCGAGCACATCTACAACAAGAAGCGCTCCGGCCACGACAAGGGCGTCACGCTCGCCATGTACGTTGACGAGAAGCCCAATGCCGTGTGGCACGAGGGCGACGGCCGCGGCGTGTGGCAGCTGCCCTGCGACATCGCGCTGCCCTGCGCTCGCGAGAACACGCTGCTGCTCGAGGATGCCCAGGCGCTCGTCGCCAACGGCTGCAAGGTGGTCGGCGAGGGCGCGAACATGCCCACGACCATCGAGGCCACGACCTACTTCCAGGAGAACGGTGTCGCCTTTATGCCCGGTAAGGCTGCCAACGCCGGTGGCGTGCTCGTGTCCGGCCTGGAGATGAGCCAGAACGCCGAGCACCTGTCCTGGACCTTCGAGGAGGTCGACGGCAAGCTCGAGCAGCTCATGCGTGGCATGTTCCACAACGTGGACGACACCGCCAAGGAGTATGGCCAGGAGGGCAACTTCGTCATGGGCGCCAACATCGCCGGCTTCCTGAAGGTCGCCGACGCCATGCTCGCCCAGGGCGTCTGCTAAATCCTCGCTCGATATAGCATGTGATGAGGCTCCCAGCTATCCGGCTGGGAGCCTTTTCTATCCCGGAGGACTCTTCATAACTTGCGGTGAAATACGGACTGTTTAGTGTTCCAGAACGGCTAATCAGTCCGTATTTCACCGCAAGTTATGGATGGGTGGGTGGATTTTGTCCTAAAACGGTGTGCGGCCCCTCGTTTGGTACACTTAAAAGTACTGGACAAGTGGAGAGATGGGGGAGAACGTGCTCAAGTTCGGTACCTACGTCCGTGTTGGAAACGCGGCCGAAGCCTATGAGCTCTTGCAGAAAAACCGCAACAACAAGATTGTGGGCGGCGGCATCTGGATGCGCCTGGGTTCGCGTCGCGTGGCGACGGCGATTGACCTTTCGGCCTGCGGACTCGATCAGATCGAGGAGACCGAGACCGAGTTTCGCATCGGTGCCATGTGCACCCTGCGCCAGCTCGAGCGCCATGCCGAGCTCAACGCGCTTGTCAACAATGTCTTTGAGTTCGCCGTCCACGACATCGTGGGCGTGCAGCTGCGCAATTCCGCCACGGTGGGCGGCAGCATCTACGGCCGCTTTGGCTTCTCGGACGTGCTCTCCGCCTTCCTCGCGCTCGATTCGTATGTTGAGCTGACGGGCGCCGGCCGCGTGCCGCTCGCGGAGTTCGTTGACATGGGCTACGTGCGCGACGTTATTGAGCATGTCGTGGTCGTCAAGCACGATTACCGTGCGAGCTACGAGGCCGTGCGCAAGGCCGCGACCGATTTCCCCTCGCTCAATGTCACCGCCGCCTGGTGGGACGGCTCCTGGCACGTCACCGTGGGTGCCCGCCCGCTGCGCGCGACCCTGCTGCAGGGCGAGGCGTGCGGCCTGGTGAACGAGCGGCCTTCCGAGGACGAGCTGCGCGCCCTGGCCGCGTCCGTACGCGCGCTGAGCTATGGCACCAACCTGTGGGGCTCGGCCGAGTACCGCCGTCGCATCTCGGCGCCGCTTGCCGTGCAGGCCGTGCGCCGTGCCGCCGGCATCGAGCTTTCGGCCGCGCTTGCCCGCGAGCTCGAGACCGTGCAGATCCCTAAGTTTGCCACGGACGAGTATTCCTGCCGCCGCGTGCCCGGCGTCGATTCTAGCGAGGTGCGCTAATGGCTGCCAAACTCATCGATCTTTCCTTTACGCTCAACGGCCGCAAGGTCAAGGTTCAGATTGCCCCCGACACCATGCTCTTTTCGCTTTTGCGTGAGCAGGGTTGCGCGTCGGTGCGTTGCGCCTGCGAGACCACCAACTGCGGTCTGTGCACGGTGTGGCTCGACGGCGACCCGGTGTTGAGCTGCTCGGTTCCCGCCGCCCGTGTTGAGGGCCATACCATCACCACGCTTGAGGGCCTTAAGGCCGAATCCGAGGCACTGGCCCGTGCGATGGCTGCCGAAGGTGCCGAGCAGTGCGGTTTTTGCGCCCCCGGCCTCATCATGAACGTGCTGGCGCTCGCCCGCGCCGCCAAGGAGGACCCAAGCCTTGTCGCCACGCGCGAGGAGCTCTCGCGCCAGCTCGCCGGCAACCTCTCCCGTTGCAGGCTACGAGAGCCAGCTGCGCGCCATCGTTCGTTTCCTCAACGAGTCTGGCGTAAAGGTGGGCTTTGAGTTGCCCGAGCTGCCGGTCAACGACACCAGCTACGACGGCGTCACCTACAAGCAGATCACCCACAAGCAGCCCAAGAAGGATTCGAAGGCCCTGCTCGAGGGCCGTCCCGTCTACACGGGCGATATGGTGCCCGCCGGCGCGCTCATCGTTAAACTCAAGCGCAGCCCCTATGCCCGCGCCAAGATTCGCTCCATCGATACGTCGCGCGCCCTGAAGGTGCCCGGCGTCGTGGGTGTTTACACCTACGAGGACGTGCCCAAGCGCCGCTTTACCATCGCCGGCCAGAGCTATCCGCAGCCGAGTCCCTACGACCGCCTCATCCTCGAGAACCTCGTGCGCTATCAAAACGAGGAGGTGGCGATCGTCGCCGCCGAGACCGAGGAGGCCGCCGACAAGGCGCTCAAGCTCATCAAGGTCGATTACGAGGTGCTTGAGCCGTTGCTCGACTTTACCCAGGCACTCGATAACGACATCGTGGTCCACCCCGAGGGCGACGTGACCTTTATGTTCCCGCAGGGCGGCGATGTCCCGCGCAACCTGGTGTGCAGCGGTACCAGCGATTATGGCGACCTAGACGAGGCCTTTGCCCAGAGCGATATCGTCTTTGAGCGCACCTACACCAGCCAGGCCACGCAGACCGCACCCATGGAAACCTTCCGCGCTTTCGCGACGACCGACCCGTTCGGACGTATCTCAGTGACTACCTCCACGCAGGTGCCCTTCCACGTGCGCCGCATGGTCGCACAGTCGCTCGACATTCCGCAGTCGCAGGTGCAGGTCATTAAGCCGCGCATCGGCGGCGGCTTTGGCTCCAAGCAGACGGGCTGCTGCGAGATCTTCGTGGCATTCGTGACCCAGCAGACCGGCCGTCCGAGCTACTGCTGCTACACCCGCGAGGAGACCATCACCGCGGGCAACTCGCGTCACCAGATGCAGATGACCGTCAAGCTTGGCGCCATGAACGACGGCACCATCACGGCCATCGACCTGCATACGCTGTCCAACGCCGGCGCGTACGGCGAGCACGCCACCACGACGATTGGCCTTTCGGGCCACAAGAGCCTGCCCATCTACAACCACGTGAAGGCGAGCCGCTTTAGCTGGGACGCCGTCTACACCAATACCAACCGCGGCGGCGCGTATCGCGGCTACGGTGCAACCCAGGGCCAGTTTGCCGTGGAGAGTGCCGTCAACGAGCTCGCCGACATGCTGCACATGGACCCCGCCGACCTGCGCCTTAAGAACATGGTGCGCGAGGGCGAGGTCATGCCGCAGTACTACAACGAGAAGCTCAACGCCTGCGCGCTCGACCGCTGCCTGCTGCGCGCGATGGACATGATCGGCTGGGGCGCCGCAACAAGCCGCTGGCCGTGGACCTGGGCGACCGCGTGCGCGCCCTGGGCTGCGCGCTCACCATGCAGGGCTCGGGCATCTCCAACGTGGATATCGCCGGCATCGATATGCGTCTGGAAGAGGACGGCTTCATTACCATCGGCACCGGCGCCACCGATAACGGCATGGGCGTCGACACGATCTTGGCGCAGATTGCCGCCGAGGAGCTGGGTGTGGAGAGCTCGCTTATTGTGGTGCGCGGCGTGGACACCGACGTGTCGCCGTTCGACGCCGGCTCGTACGCGAGCTCGGGTACCTACGTGACGGGCCTTGCCGCCAAGAACGCCGCGACCGAGCTGCGCGAGAAGATTTGCGCCAAGGCCGCCCAGATGTGGGACGTTGACGCCGCCGACGTGGTCTTCGATGGCCAGTACGTGCGACTTTCCGATGAGCGCGCCGCGCGTGAGCAGAACCGCTACCTCACGCTGCGCGACTTTGCCAACCTGTGTGTCAAGAACATCGCGGGCGGCGACGCGCTCACCTCGCACGCCTCTGCCTGCCTGCCCGTTTCGCCTCCGCCGTTTATGGCCGGCATTGCCGAGGTCGAGGTCGACAAGGCCACCGGCAAGGTGACCGTGGTGGATTACGCCGCTGCCGTTGACTGCGGCACCGTGATCAACGAGGCGCTCGCGCGCGTCCAGGCCGAGGGCGGCATTGCCCAAGGCATCGGTCACGCGCTCTACGAGATCGTCGAGCACGACGACCGCGGCCGCCTGCGCACCGGCAACTTTATGAGCTACAAGCTGCCCACGCGCCTGGATATCGGCAGCATTCGCGTGGCCTTTGAGCCGAGTTACGAGCCGACGGGTCCGTTTGGCGCCAAGTCGATCGGCGAGGTCGTCATCAACACGCCGCTCGCCGCCGTGGCCTCGGCCGTCGCACACGCCACCGGTCACCAGGTTCGCTCGCTGCCGATCACGCCGGAGAAAGCGCTGCTGGGGGAGTAGCGGGTCAGCGAACAAGTCGTAATGGGCGGGGCGGGGCAACTCGTCCCGCCTTTTGCACTCGTGGTGAGGTCGTGAGCCTGTAAAAGGTGTGCGTGCGCTTGCCGTTCGTATCTGCTATCATTCCTAGTCTGTGCGCTCATGCGGGCGTGGCGGAATTGGTAGACGCGCCAGATTTAGGTTCTGGTGGGATTCCCGTGAAGGTTCGAGTCCTTTCGCCCGCACCATCGCACCTGCGTCGGCCCTGGCCGTCGCGACACTTTGTTGCATAAAGGTACCAGCACCTCAGATAAGCTGGGCAGTATGAGGAGGAACGTGTTGAACATCACCGCTTCTGACGTCAAGGACGCCAAGCTCACCGCTACGGTCACCATCCCGGCCGCCGACGTCGACGCCGCGATCAAGAAGGCCTACAAGGACACCGCCAAGAAGTACCGCTTCCCGGGCTTCCGTGCCGGTAAGGCTCCCCGTCCGGTCATTGACTCCGCTCTTGGTGCCGAGGCTACCCTCGCTCAGGCCACCAACGACCTGATCGCCGCCAACGAGCCCGCCGTCCTCAACGAGCTGGACATCGTCCCCACCAAGAACGGTGACTACAAGGAGCTCGACCTCGCCAAGGATCACGAGGACTACACCTACACCGTCGAGTTCTCCCTGCGTCCCGCCGCTGAGCTCTCCTCCTTCGACGCCGTCGAGATCGAGATGCCCCCTGCGGAGGTCACCGAGTCCGAGATCAACAACCAGGTCGAGATGCTCCTCAACTACCGTGCCACCTTCGAGGACGTCGAGGGTCGCTCCGTCGAGGCCGAGGACTACGTCACCGTCGACCTCAAGGCCGTCGAGAACGCCGACAACTTCGCCGCCGAGGGCCGCATGCTCATCGCCGGTAGCGACAGCAACCCCAAGGAGTTCAACGAGGCCCTGATCGGCGCTAACGTTGACGACGTCAAGTCCGTCACCTGGACCGACGAGGCCGAGGAGGGCGAGGAGGCCGAGACCCACACCGTCGAGGTCACCGTCAAGGGCATCAAGGTCCGCAACACCCCTGAGCTCACCGACGAGCTCGTCAAGTCCGACTTTGGCTTCGACAGCATCGACGCTATGCGCGACGCCATCAAGCTCGAGATCGAGCAGGACAAGGCTTCCCGCCTCCCGGCCGAGAAGGAGAACCGTTGCGTCGCCGCTCTCGCCGAGCGTCTGCAGCTCGACGAGATGGACGCCGACTACGAGCAGTCCGTCTTTGAGGAGCTTGGCCAGAACTTCCTGTCCAACCTCGCTGCCCGCGGCATGACGCTGGACACCTGGCTGCCGGCTTCCGGCCTGACCATGGAGCAGTTCGTCGGCGACCTGCACAAGCAGGCCAACGACGTTGCCCGCGAGTCCCTGGCGCTCGACGCCCTCGCCCGTGAGCTCAAGATCGAGGTCACCGAGGACGACGTCAACGCCGAGTTCGAGAAGGCTGGCGTCAAGGACGTCGAGGCTTCCAAGGCCGAGTTCATCGCCGATGGCCGCATGCCTGCTGTCCGTGAGTCCATCCGCCGCTCCAAGGCCGTCGACCACCTGGTCGAGAACGCCAAGGTGACCGAGGTCGACGAGACCGCCAAGGACGCCGAGTAATTCTCGCCACCTTGCCCGCGAGCGCATGCATGTGCCCGTGATGGGGTAAAGTTATACACCGGTTATCCGGTTGCTTCGTACGGTGCCAGCCAATGCATAGCATGCGGGCACCGTATGTTTGTCTAGAACCACTATTGGTCCGTAAGAGAAATGGAGATGCGTATGATCGCTAAGTTCGATTCCGCCCTCGTGCCATACGTTATCGAGCAGACGCCGCGCGGCGAGCGCAGCTACGATATCTATTCGCGCCTGCTCAACGACCGCATCATCTTCTTGGGCGAGGAGATCAACTCCGTCAGCGCCAATCTGGTCGTTGCCCAGCTGCTGCATCTTGAAAGCCAGGATGCCGAGAAGGATATCTCGCTCTACATCAATTCGCCCGGCGGCGAGGTTTACTCCGGCCTGGCGATTCTGGACACCATGAACTTCATTAAGCCGCAGGTCTCCACCATCTGCGTCGGTATGGCTGCGTCCATGGCCGCCGTGCTGCTTTCGGCCGGCGCCAAGGGTAAGCGCTTCTGCCTGCCGCACTCCAAGGTCATGATTCACCAGCCCAGCGGCGGTGCCCAGGGCCAGCAGACCGAGATCGAGATCGTGGCCGAGGAGATCAAGAAGACTCGCCGCGAGCTCAACCAGATTCTTTCCGACGCCTCGGGCCAGCCGATCGAGAAGGTCCAGGCCGATACCGAGCGCGACAACTACCTGACTGCTGCCGAGGCCCTCGACTACGGTCTGATCGACCGCATCGTCACCTCGCGCGACCTCGCCGCGAAGGACGCCTAGGATGGCCGGTAACATGCAGGACGGCTTCGACGAGAACGGCAACCCCATCCGCTGCTCCTTCTGCGGAAAAGAGCAGGGTCAGGTTCGCCGCCTGGTGAAGGGCCCGACCAACATCTTCATTTGCGACGAGTGCGTTGCCGCCTGCTCCGAGATTCTTGAGGAGTCGCTGGCTTCGGACTTTATGGACGCCGCCCGCAACGGCAAGCTGCCGGGCTTCCTCAACGACCACGGTCAGGCTGCCGGCCAGCCTGCTGTAGATCCCGAGGCCGAGGGTTTTGAGCTGGAGGACGACGCTCGCCAGGTCATTACGCACGTGCCGACGCCGCACGAGATTTATGACGAGCTTTCGGCTTATGTCATGGGCCAGGAGGACGCCAAGCGCGCCATGTCGGTTGCCGTGTACAACCACTATCGCCGCGTGATCGAGGGCGGCGCCGCGCTTTCGGCCTTTGACGAGGCTGGTGGTATGGACGGCCAGTTCGACGATGATATGGACGAGGTGGAGCTCGCTAAGTCCAATATTCTGCTGCTTGGTCCCACTGGTACCGGTAAGACCCTGCTGGCTCAAACGCTCGCGCGCATCCTCGAGGTGCCGTTTGCCATCGCCGACGCCACCGCGCTCACCGAGGCTGGTTACGTGGGCGAGGACGTGGAGAACATCCTGCTCAAGCTCATCAATGCTGCCGATGGCGACATTGAGCGCGCGCAGGTGGGCATCATCTATGTCGATGAGATCGACAAGATTGCCCGCAAGGCCGAGAACCTTTCCATCACCCGCGATGTCTCGGGCGAGGGCGTTCAGCAGGCGCTGCTTAAGATCCTTGAGGGCACGGTGGCCAGCGTTCCGCCCACCGGCGGCCGTAAGCATCCCCAGCAGGAACTGCTTCAGATCGACACGACCAACATCCTGTTTATCTGCGGCGGTGCCTTTGTGGGCCTGGACAAGATCATCGCCGACCGCGTGGGCAACAAGGGCGTAGGTTTTAACTCCGAGATCGCCGGCCCCACCTCGGTCGACGAGAACGACCTGCTGCGTCAGGTGCTCCCGCAGGACCTCAATGCCTTTGGCATGATCCCCGAGTTTGTGGGACGTACGCCCGTCGTCACCCAGACGCAGGCGCTCGACGAGGACGACCTGGTGTCGATCCTGACCGAGCCCAAGAACGCCGTGGTGCGCCAGTACCGCAAGATGTTCCAGTTGGAGGACGTGGACCTGGAGTTTGAGGACGAGGCCCTGCACGAGATTGCCCGTATGGCGCTCGCCCGCAAGACCGGTGCCCGCGGCCTGCGCTCCATCTGCGAGGACGTGCTGCAGCAAACGATGTTCGACCTTCCCAGCGAGGAGGGCGTTGCCAAGGTCGTCGTAACCGAAGCCGCCGTCAAGGGCGAAGAACAGCCCCAGCGCATCTACGGCTAGACCTGCCTAAAACGTGTTTGCAAATAGCCTCCGACCACCCGCGGTCGGAGGCTATTTTATATATGCGCAATAACCCCAACTACCTGTGTTATTCTGTGTGTTTGTTTAAGCCTCAGCGAAGTCATATCAGACTGAAGTAATCGATACCAAAGGGGAGGAATGTAGGCCCGATTTTCGTAGATTCCGCACGAGCCGAAGACCACTTAATGTGGTCTTCAGGCGAGCCAGGACCTGACCGAGCGAAAATCGGGCCCACATTTCTCCCCGGCGGGACAGGGAGAGATATATGGAAGAAATGCCCAAGAACTACGATCCGTCGACCAACGAGCCGGCGATCCTGCAGAAGTGGCTCGACGGCGGCTACTACAAGCGCCGCGAGGGCGTGGGCGACTGCACTGTTACCATTCCGCCTCCCAACGTGACCGGCAAGCTCCACATGGGTCACGCCACCGACGACTCCATCCAGGATGCCATCATCCGCATGGCTCGCATGCGCGGCAAGTCCACGCGCTGGGTGCTCGGCACCGACCACGCCGGTATCGCTACGCAGACCAAGGTCGACAAGAAGCTCAAGAGCGAGGGCATCAGCCGTCTGGAGATCGGTCGCGACAAGTTCGTCGACGCCTGCTGGGATTGGACCCACGAGTACGGCGGCATCATCGTCGAGCAGATCAAGCGCATGGGCTGCTCCGTCGACTTCGACAACGAGCGCTTCACCATGGACGAGGACTATGCCCAGGCCGTGCGCAAGGTGTTCTGTGACTGGTACCACGACGGCCTGATCTATCGTGGCAAGCGTATCGTCAACTGGTGCCCCAACTGCACCACCGCTATCTCGGACGACGAGGCCGAGTACAAGGACGAGAAGGGCCATCTGTGGCACCTGCGTTACCCGCTGACCGAGCCGGTCAACGGCCAGGACTACATCGTCGTCGCCACCACGCGCCCCGAGACCATGCTCGGCGACACGGGCGTTGCCGTCTCCCCGAAGGATCCCGAGAAGGCCGCCTTTGTGGGTAAGACCGTCAAGCTCCCCATTGTCGACCGCGAGATCCCCATCTTTGAGGATTGGCATGTCGATGCCAACTTTGGTTCCGGCTTTGTTAAGGTCACCCCGGCCCACGACCCCAACGACTACGCCATGGGTCAGGCCCACGACCTGCCGCAGATTAATATCTTCGACGAGCACGCGGTGGTCGTCGAGGGCTATGGCGAGTTCACCGGCATGACTCGCGAGGAGTGCCGCGAGGCCGTCATCAAGTGGTTTGAGGAGCATGATCTGCTCGACCACGTCGAGGACCACGATCACTCCGTCATGCACTGCTACCGTTGCGACGCCGCACTGGAGCCGTGGCTGTCCGAGCAGTGGTTCGTCGCCGTCGACAAGCTCAAGGGGCCGGCGCTCGACGCCGTCAACTCCGGCAAGGTCACCTTCCACCCCGCGCGCTGGACGCAGACCTACACCACTTGGATGGAGAACCTCAAGGACTGGTGCATCAGCCGTCAGCTGTGGTGGGGCCACCGCATCCCCGTGTTCTACTGCGAGGACTGCGGCTGGGAGGACGCCCTTACCGAGGACACCGACGTGTGCCCCAAGTGCGGCGGCCATCACGTGCATCAGGACGAGAACGTGCTGGACACCTGGTTCAGCTCGCAGCTGTGGACCTTTGCCACGCAGGGTTGGCCGCAAAAGCCGGAGCTGCTCGAGGGCCATCACCCCACGACGGCGCTCGTCACCGCGCGCGACATCATCGCGCTGTGGGTCGCCCGCATGGTCATGAGCTCGCTGTACTTCCTGGACGAGGTGCCGTTTAAGGACGTCGTCATCTACCCGACGATCCTGGCCAAGGACGGCAGCCGCATGTCCAAGTCCAAGGGCAACGGCGTTGACCCCATGGACCTCATCGGTATGTACGGCGCCGACGCCATGCGCTACAACCTGCTCACGCTGTGCACCAACAACCAGGACGTCAAGTTCGACGCGAACATCGACAAGAAGACCAAGAAGCTCATCGACAGCCCGCGTACCGATCAGGCCAAGAGCTTTGTGACCAAGATCTGGAACGCCAGCCGCTTCCTGCTCATGAACATGGAGGGCTACACGCCCGGCGAGCCCGTCGTGGAGACGCCGGCCGACGCCTGGATGTTCAGCCGCCTGGCCAAGGCCGTGAAGATGGTCACCGAGGGCATTGAGAACTACACCTTTGGCGACATGGCCCGCGGCGTGCAGCAGTTCTTCTGGAACGAGGTCTGCGACTGGTACGTCGAGGTCACCAAGGCCCGCCTGAAGGGCGAGGGCCGTCTGCAGGCCCAGCGCAACCTGATCTTTGTGCTTGACACCTCCATTCGTCTGATGCACCCGCTTATGCCGTTTGTCACCGAGGAGATCTGGGACAACATGCCGGCGAGCGTGCTCGACCTGGACGCCGAGGGCAACGTTGACCGCGCCGAGGCGCTCATGATCGCCAAGTGGCCCGAGCCCGCCGATTACGCCAAGTATGTTGACGAGGACGCCGAGCGCGCGTTTGAGCTGTGCCGAACCGTCGTGTCTGCTGCCCGCGCCACCCGTTCGCGTTATCGCTTGAGCCCCAAGGCCGAGCTCGACGTGGTCGTGCGCGCCGGTGCCGAGGACATCGAGAAGCTCGAGAGCCTGCGCTCCACGATTGAGCCGCTGGCCAACACGGCTTCGCTGGTTATGGGTACCGACGTTGAGAAGCCGGCTGCGAGCATCGCCGTTGTTGACAGTGGCGTCGAGGTCTTTGTGGTGCTCGAGGGCAAGGTTGACCTTTCGGCCGAGAAGGCACGCCTGGAGAAGGAGATCGCCGCGGCCCAGAAGGAGCTCGCCGGCTGCGAGAAGACGCTCGCCAACGAGGGCTTTGTGGCTAAGGCCGCGCCCGCGGTGGTCCAGAAGAAGAGGGACCGTGCAGCTGAGCTCAAGGAGATCCTGGCGGCGCTGACTGCTCAGGTTGCTGACTTCTCGTAGGCGGTACTGGGAGAGCGGTTTGGGGCATTGCTCGCTACTGCGGACAGTCCTGCTCGCACGAAGGCCACATTAAGTGGCCTTCGGCTCGTGCGGAACTTGTATCGAGCAAAGCCCCAAACCGCTCCCAGGTCGTTTACGTGGTTGTAAGCATCTGGCGTGTTAGGGCCACTGGGTTGTGGCCTTGATCTCGCTGCAATGCGGTGTTTGGCTGATATTTTGAATGGGAGGGGCTCGTTGTTTTTTACGGGCCTCTTTTTCTGTTATGGGGGACTTTGGGTTATGGCTAAGCGTTCTGGGTCGTATGTCGTTCCTTTCTCGTTTGATTTGCTTTCGTTTGGTGAGGCTGTTGGGCTGGCTGCTGATACGGGGCGGATTTCTGGGGATGCTGGTCCTTTGCTCGAGACGGTTGTCGATATGCTTGATGAGCTGGGACGTCCGGATGAGTATTTTGATTGCATTCAGGTTGCCGGTACCAATGGCAAGACTTCGACCACGCGTTTTTCGGCTGCCATTCTTCGTGGTGAGGGGTTAAAGACCGCACTGTATACGTCTCCGCAGTTGGTGCGTTATCCCGAGCGCATGGAGGTCGATGGGCGCGTCGTGAGCGATGAGGCGTTTGCCCGTGGCGTTTCGGCAGCTGTTGAGGCTGGACATCGCGTGAATGCTCGTCGTGTGGCGGCGGGGGAGCGCGCCTATGCCATCACACCGTTTGACCTGCTGACGGCTGCCGCACTGGTGGTGTTTGCCGAGGCTGCGGTGGACGTTGCCGTGCTCGAGGTTGGCATGGGCGGGCGTTGGGACGCCACGAGTGCGACCGATCCCGTCGCCGTTGCCATCACCGGCATCGGGCTCGACCACACGCGCATCCTGGGCGACACGCTCGAGGCCATTGCGGGGGAGAAGGCTGCGGTCATCAAGCTCGGACGTTTGGTTGTGCTGGGCGAGGGCACACATGAGCCGAGCGTTCAGCGCGTGATGGACGCCCGTTGCCGCGAGTGTGGCGTTGTGCCGCTCGTGGTGAACCATGCCACAACCAAGGTCCCGGCACACGTGGGCGATACGGTTGAGTTTAGCTGCACCACGCCGCGTACGATCTATACGTCGAGCATGGTCAAACCGGCCTATCAGCCGCAGAATGCCGCGTGCGCGATTATGCTGTGCGAGGGCTATCTGGGCCGCGAGCTCGACCACGATGCGCTCGACGCTTCGCTTATGGGCTGCCCCACGCCGGGTCGCTTTGATGTGCTGGGAACTGATCCGCTCAAGCTGATCGATGCCTGCCATAACCCCCAGAGCTGCGAGAACTTTGTGAGCGCGCTGGACGAGATCGACCCGTGCGTGGAGAATCGCCCCACGCTGCTGTGTGCCGCGCTGGCCGACAAGGATGTGGCGGGTATCGTTGATGTGCTGATTCCGGCCTTCCCGCGCGTGGTCGTAACCCAGACCGATTCCGATCGCGCCCTACCGGCAGAGGAGCTCGCCGCCCTGGTGGACGCGGACAAGCTTGCGGGCGTATACCCCAGCGTATCCGAGGCGCTCGCAGCCTTCGATGCCGCGGGCGTGCCCTTCGTAGCCGCCGGCACCATCACCCTAGCCGGCGAAGTGGCAGGCTTGCTCCGTTAGCTCCATTTGCCGGGTAGCTAATTTGGGACGGGGCTATTTTAGCTACTCGGTGCCCCGATTTGGCATGCTTGCCACGAAATGGGCCTATCTACTACGTTTGACCGGATATCCCCGACCACACCGATAATTGCGAAATTAAAACCGCAGGTAGATGGCTTGCCGATTTTCAAAAAATACCCGCATGGTCGACTCATGCGGGTTAAACGTAGTAGATGGCCCGTTTTCGTGGTGCAGCGTTGGCAGGATATGGCAAAGGGACTGTCCCTTTGCCATATTGACTAGGCTAGGCGCGTCGCGTCGTGGGGGTAGGCGTTGAGGATCTCGACGCCGGACTCGGTGACCAGGGCAAGGTCCTCGATGCGGACGCCGGTGCGGCCGGGGAGGTAGATGCCCGGCTCGATGGAGAACGTCATGCCCGGCTCTACGACCTGCTCGTTGACGAGCGAAACATCGCCTGGCTCGTGGTCCTGCAGGCCGATCGAGTGGCCCAGGCGATGCGTAAAGTACTTGCCGTAGCCCGCATCCTCAATCACGTCGCGCGCGGCGCGGTCCAGGTCGCACATGCGCACGCCCGGTGCGATGAGCGCCTCGGCGGCCTCGTTGGCGCGGCGCACGATGTCGTAGATGCGTGCGGTTTCCTCGTCCGGCTCGCCCCAAAAGAACGTGCGCGTCATGTCCGAGCAGTAGTTGCGGCGACGTCCACCAATGTCGAACAGCACCACGTCACCGCGCTTGAGTACGGTGACGTCGGGCTCGTGATGCGGGTCGCCGGCGTTGGCGCCAAAGCTTACGATGGGCGGAAAGCTAAAGCCCTCGCAGCCGTGATTGCGGTACAGACCGAGCATCTGGTCGGCAATTTCGCGCTCTGTCACGCCTTCGTGAACGAGCTTGATGGCGTCGGCCATCACGGCGTCGTTGGCGGCCGAGGATGCGCGCATGAGCTCCTGCTCGGCTGCGTCCTTGTGGGTGCGTGCGGCTGTGACGGCAAAGTCGCCCAGGAAGAACTCGCTCGCAGCATGGCGCTCCATAAGGGGCATCAAAAAGCCGGAGCGCATAACAGTATCGATGCCGAGCGGCTTGGTCGGATCGACTTCGCGTGCGATGGCATCGGTCACGACGTCGGTGTCGTTGTGATACGCGACGCGGGCATTGTCATACTCGGGCAGCTGATGCAGCGCGTTGACCAAGATCACGGGCTCGCTTCCGCGCGCGAGCAGCACGCCACAAAAACGCTCGAACATATCGGCATAAAAACCGGTCAGGTAGTAAATCAACCACGGGTCGTTTACAAGCAGCTGCGCGCCGGGGTGCTGAGCCTCGAGCGCATCGAGCACGCGCGCCACACGCTGGTCATCGACATGTGCCATGAAACATCCTTTCGCTAGGGTGCCACCATGGTATCCCCAATGCCTGGGTAGTCAATTTGGGACGGGGCTATTTTAACTGCGTCAAACATGCGGAATGATTTTTCTGGGACGGGCTGATAGGTAAAAGCAGTCAATACAGTCCCATCCCGAATTAGCTGCTTTCAAAACTATTGCGGATTACGGGGCTGGACCTGTATTACTTGACCATGGGGAAAATCTCGAAATTAAAACCGCAGGTAGAGGGCTTATCATAATTCGAAAATCGCCGGTATGGATGGGGGTCTCCGAATCAGCCCCGTAATCCGGCATAGTTTTGAAATGGCACTAAAGTAGGCACAAGCTAAATGCCGATTCCATGGAAAGTTGCGGTGGAATAGTTCCTGGATGCCGGGTTTTGGCGGAAATCAGGAACTATTTCACCGCAATTGAGGAGGGGCGGGGTGGATGGCGGGGTAGCTAAAAGAGCCCCGTCCCAAATGAGCTGCTTAGGCTGGGTCGATGTTCATGCTGGCGATGAGGTTGATGCTCGTGCCGAGGAGGTTCTCCAGCACGACGTCGCCCATGCGGATGGGGGCATTGACGACCAGGCTTCGGATGAGGTCCATCGCCTGGGCGTGGAGTGCCAGCGGGATGGCTTCGGCCGTGCGTACGGGCAGCAGTGCCTCGTCGCCGCCGGATACGGCCACGGTGGTGGTGAGCACGCGCATGGGGCAGGTGAGCTCCTGATGCGCGAACTTATCGCCGCGGGGGCAGCTGTTGCCGGTCACGGAGCGCACCTCTACCACGGCGCCGTCTGCGTCGCGCTCCACCTCCACGGTCAAGAGGCATTCGGATGGGCAGGTGGTGCAGTTGAACTGCAATGTCTCGGTCACATTCGTGCTCATGGCCTTACGCCTCCTCAATGGGATCGACGGACAGAACAATTTCGCTAACACCCAGGTTGAGTGCGCTCTGAATCGCCTTTGCCGGCAGTGGGAAGCTCTCCATTACACTTGGTTTAAACGGGCGGACCTTGCCTGCAAACAGTTCTTCGTCGCCTGCCAGAATGCGCACGCGGGCGGCGTCGACCGGTCGGCGCACGCGGAAGTTGAGTTTGCTGAGTGCCACAGCCGTAATGCGTCCCGGCAGCGCGTAGCCCGCAATGCCGGCGGGGGAGACCGTGAGCTGGCAGCTCGGGTCCGCAGTACCGTGCCCGACGTTCGCGCCGCTCCCCAGCGCGTATGCCGCCGCAGCCGCGCCGGCACGCTCGGACTCGGTCGTCACGTTGTCGGCCAGGTCGTGCACGTGCAGCACGTTGCCGCAGGCAAAGATGCCCGGCACGACCGTTTGCAGGCTCTGGTCCACCACGGCGCCGCGCGTGCGCGGGTCAAGCTCTACGCCCGCGGCAACCGAAAGCTCATTCTCGGGAATCAAGCCCACCGAAAGCAGTAGCGTGTCGCACGGAACAATGCGCTCGGTCCCCGGAATGGGTGCAAGATGCTCGTCGACCTGGCTCACTTCGACGGCCTCCACGCGATCGTGCCCGATCACACGTGTGACGGTTGTGGACAGGTGCAGCGGAATGCCAAAGTCGTCCAGGCAGTTCTTGACGTTGCGGCGCAGACCGTTGGCGTACGGCATGAGCTCGTACACGCCCTCGACCGAAATCCCCTCGAGCGTGCAGCGGCGCGCCATGATCAGCCCGATGTCACCCGAGCCCAAAATGACGGCGCGCGAGCCGGGTTTGAGGTTCTCGATATTGATGTATCGCTGCGCCAGGCCGGCCGTAAACACGCCGGCGGGGCGGCTGCCGGGGATCTTGATCTCGCTGCGGGTGCGCTCGCAGCAACCCATGGCAAGGACGACCGCGTGCCCGGTGAGCTGCAACATGCCGGTGGGGCTCATGAGCGTGACGGTGTGGAACGCGGTGTCTTCCGTGGACGCGCCCGAATCAATTCCAAGCACCATGCTGTCCAAGAACAGCGCAATGTCGGTCGCGCGCACCTGGTCGATAAAGCGCTGTGCGTACTCGGGGCCGGTCAGCTCCTGCTTAAAGTGCGATAGGCCAAAGCCGGGGTGGATGCACTGGCGCAGGATGCCGCCCAAGTGCTGCTCACGCTCCACGATGGCCACGCGCGCGCCGGCCTTATGCGCGGCAAGTGCGGCAGCCATGCCGGCCGGGCCGCCGCCGCGGCCGGTAGGCCCCCCGCCGATAGCAATCACGTCGAAGGCCAGCGTAGGTACTGCCTCAACGGCATCGCTAGCAATCGCGCTCGATTTGAATTCCGCCATCCTAGCGCACCCCCTTCAAAGGTCCCTCAACGAGCCACGAGCCAGTGTCCTCCAGCAGCACCTCGCTGGGGTCACACCCCAGCTCACGGGCCAGAATCGCCACCACGCGGCTCTGGCAAAAGCCGCTCTGGCAGCGGCCCATGCCCGCGCGACAGCGGCGTTTGACGCCCTCGAGCGAAACCGCACCCGGGCGGCGTCGGATCGCGGCTACAATCTCGGCCTCGGGCACCGTCTCGCAGCGGCAGACGATCTGCCCCCATGCAGGGTCGGACTCAATGAGTTCCTCCTTGCGCGCAAGCGGCGCACGGTCGAAGTCGTCCGGCGCGCGGCGAATCGGGTCCCAGTCGGCCCGTTCGCGCAAAGCAACGCCCGCCTCGCGCATCACGTGCTCCATGCGCTCGGCAATGGCCGGCGCGCTCGCCACGCCTGGCGACTGAATGCCCGCCGCCTGAAACAGCCCCGGCACCACGGCGGACTGCCCAATAAAGAAGTCGTTCGTTCCCTTAATGACCGGACGCCCGCCGGCGAATGCGCGTACCACGCGACGCGTGTCCAGATCGGGCACCAGCTTGCGTGCTCCCGTCAGCAGCGCGTTCACATCGCTCGCATAAGTCTGTGTGTCGCCCGGCTCGCGCACGGCAGCGGTCGCGGTGATCACGGTGTTGCCGTGGACCGTGCCTGTGACGATAACGCCCTTGGACACCGGCGTGGGCACGGGGTAGAGCGGCATCAGCGCGCGCGGCTCCTTGTCCAGCACCACAATGTTTCCCTGGCGCCAGACCATCTGGAACTCCTCGGCGCCCGCCATATGCGAGATGTCGGCGGCGCCGTTGCCCGCGGCGTTGATCAGATAACGGCAGCGCACATCGCCGGCAGGCGTTACCAGCGTAAAGCGCGCAGCCCCGTCGGTAGCCTCGCCACTAGCAACCTCAATCGCTTCCACCGGTGCGGAGCGCATAAACGTCACCCCGTTGGCCACGGCGTTCTCCAGCGCGGCGATGGCGACCTCAAATGGATCGACAAAACCGGTCGAGGGGCACCACAGCGCGCACGTCGCCTTGGCACTTGCGCGCGGTTCCAGCTCGTGGATTCGCTCGGGATCGATAATCGCCAGTTCGGGCACGCCGTTGGCAAGGCCGTTGCTACGCAGCTTCTCCAGGTGCACACGGTCCTCGTCGTTAAAGCCCAGCACCATTGACCCGGTGCGGCGGAACAAAAAGCCTAGCTCCTGGGCCCACGTGCCATATAGCCCGCATCCGCGGGCGTTGACCTGCGCCTTTACGGTGCCCGGCGCCGGATCGTAGCCGGCATGCACCAGGCCGCCGTTGGCCTTTGTCGCGCCCAGCGCGATATCGTTGGCCGCCTCGACCACGCAAATGGACAAGTCATAGCGCGCGAGCTGCCGCGCGATGGCGCACCCGGTGATGCCCGCGCCCACAATCGCGATACCAAACGTTTCTGTCACAGTGCCTCCCAGACGAGTTGACAGGCTGTCAATAAAACTATCCTACGGTGTGCGCACATCCGATACAGCGGCAATGCGGCGAACAGCCCCACAACACCCGCCAACGGCAGGCGAGGGGAGACTCAGGTCAATCGGTGACCTCGTCTGCCGACAACTGCGACAACCGTTTGTCTCGATCTGTAACAGTAAGAGGGGAAAATCGGTCCTATGTGTTACAGATTGAGATTTAAAGTCATGGAGAGATCTTCTGTCTCGATCCGTAACGTCTAGGGACCGTTTTGGGGTCTAGATGTTACAGATTTAGATGAACCTATCAGTCGGTTTCGAATGTCTAAATCTGTAACGGTTGGACCTGTTTTTGCCGAGTTGTTGTTACAGATTGGGATATTGAGATTGGACGTTTTTCTTTGTCTTAATCTGTAACAGATAGAAGGGCTTCTGGCCTCTAGTTGTTACAGATCGAGATTTAAGTCGGGGAGAGAATGGTTTGTCTAATTCTGTAACATCTAGACCCGGATTCCGCTCCCACCTGTTACAGATTGAGATGTTTGTGTCTGTGGCGGCCGCCGGACCCCACCAACGTCCCGCTCGAACAACCCCCGTGTTACACTAGCCTGGACTGTAAATATTCCGAAAGGTACACCTCAATGTCCAAATACATCAACGAGCTCATGTCGCCGCAGCTTATGGGCGTCATCTATGCCTTCGTGGGCTTTATCATCGCCCTGTACGTGCTGTCGGTCGTCTATGTGTTCATCGACGCTCGCCGCCGCGGCGCAAGCGCCTACGTGGCATGGGGCATTATCGCCCTGATCCCGTTTGTGGGCCTCATCGCCTACCTGGTCCTGCGCCCGCACTCCTATGCGGCCGACCGCGAGGAGCAGGAGCTGGACATGGCCCTGCGCGAGCGCCAGCTTGCCCAGTACGGCACCTGCCCGCAGTGCGGCGCCCCCATCGAGAAGGACTTTGTCGTCTGCCCGGTGTGCGACACCCAGGTTCGTAACGTGTGCCCCAGCTGCCATCGCCCGCTCGACGCGCACTGGAAGGTCTGCCCCTACTGCCGAACTCGCATCCAGTAACGCATCCATCGCCGGGTCGGCCGCAAGCCACGGGCTCCGC
>OBYW01000392.1_pt1 | contig 22497 bp, 19 predicted proteins | sample 1476841 | NCBI WGS metagenome assembly OBYW01 (sample SAMEA2580222, study PRJEB22360) | human gut metagenome | biome: human gut; feature: human-associated habitat; material: faeces | place: Denmark | collected 2008/2010
CATTTTATTTACTGCCAGAGCCGCTTAGGCGTGGCTATTTTTTAACGAACTATTGAACATTAATTATTAACTTAAAATTCTGTGTAATGAAAAACAGATTACTTGCCTTAATGGCGCTTTGTGGTGCGACATCATCCACCTTACCTTTATGGGCCGCATGGGAAGACCCGGAGTTGCAATTTGTAGAGCCGAATTTGGCTACCGACGGAACGGGTGGCGGAGTGTACTACATTTATCATGTGGCTACCCAAAAGTTCATGACTAATGGGCAACCTTATGGTACACGATTGGTCGTTGCAGAAACAGGTCAGGAAATGACCTTGAGCTATGGTGAAGATTATGAATTGGCCAACCTTCCGGAAAGCAATGATGATTATTTCACGGGCAAGGGTTGGCGTTTGAGTATGATGAATGCTCCGAGTAACGGAGGATACCATGAATTGTTCATTAATCCGGGTGGTGCCGAGATTTTTGTGGACCATAACAAGACGGGGCATATCCTGTGGAAAATCGTGAAGGAAGGCGATGTGTACCGTATCAAGGTGATAGACGAAGACAAGATTTACGGTGTGGAAGCCAATGGGGGCTTGTATGCCAATTCCTACATGGCGGTAAACGAAGGGAAAACTACAGTGGATCCGTTGATTGATAAGAACACGGCTGGGTATGAGAATGCTAAAGACGAATGGAAGTTCGTAGCATCGGAAACTTATGAGGTCTTCCAAGCCAAAAAACTGTTGAAGGTACAGTTGGAAGCTGCCGATGCCATCGGGTTTACGGAATATGCTGATTATGCTACTTTATACAATAAGGCAGATGCCACGGTAGAGGCGATAGAAAAGGCAGTGGAAGATTTGAAGGCGGACATTATCGACTATGGTTATTCCGTGGCCACAGAAGACAATCCGTTGGACGTGACAGAAAAATTCGTGAAAGAACCGTCTTTTGCCAATAGCACGGACGGATGGGACATCACGCAAGGTTCGGGTGCCAATTACCAACGTAAGACGGGCGACCGTTTCGAGAACGGAGCGGGAAGTTTACCGGAAGGGTTAGCCCTTGAAAACTTTTATGAGTGCGCCACCAACAATGGTAGTAATATGCCGGACTGGTCTATCAAACAGAAAGTGGAAGGGTTGCCGGATGGGAAATACCGTGTGGGGGCTTGGATTCTGACCAACAAACTGCCGACGGAGGACGCACCCACTCCGAAAGGGCTGTTCCTGTATGCCCAGTCTTTAGCCGGGGAGAAAAAGGTGGAAGCTACAGACCCTGCGGAAACAGCCAATGAAGGGCGCGGTTATGGTACGTGGCACCATTACACCGTGGATGTTGATGTCATTGGGGGTATCATCACGATAGGATATGTCGTACAGGGAGCCAATTCCACCTGGTCGGCCGTGGATAACTTCACGTTGGAATATATGGGCAAGAGTGGAAGCAGTGAGGTCAATATACGCGAAATACTGAACCAGAACATTGGGAGTGCAGAAGCACAGTATGCCCAATATACCGGTGCCAACAAGGCTTTCAGCGAATCGGAAAAGGTGAAGTACGAAGAAATGATAGCTGCTGCCAAGGAAGCTTACCAGAATACGAGTATGGATGATGGGGCACTTACCGGTGTCATAACTTCTTTACTTGCACGGATGGATACGTTGGCCAACAATGTGGCGGCTTACGAGACCTTGGCCCAGAAGATAGAAGCCTTGAACAAAGCTTACGATGAGACTCCTTATGCCAACGACGGGTTAGAGGACTATGAGGTTTATTTGGATGAGGTTTTACAAGCCAGTTATGACAATGGTACATTTGACGTTACGGAATTAGACAGCATCCAACCCCGTGCCGACAGGATTTTCCGGGAATCTGTGGTAAAAGCTTTGGCAGACGGGACTACGGACAATGTGACCGGCTTGATGGTGAATCCCAATTTTGCGGGGAGCAATGATGGTTGGACAAAGACCGGTGACGGGGATTTCAAGAACGATGGTACGAGGGTTTCTGAGGTGTGGAACGGACAGAATTGGGAGGTCTATCAGGAAATCAGTAACCTGCCCCAAGGTTCGTATAAGATTACCATGCAAGGGTTCTATTCCCCGAGTTCCGGGAATGAAAACAATTGGCATGAAGGTTGGGGACAGGAAGGCGATGAAACGAACAACATCTTGGGGTACCTTTTCGGTAACGATGCTTCCGAACCTCTTCTCCATGTTACAGCTTGTCCGCAGGAGGAGAACGTGGCTGAAAACTGTGAGGAAGTGACTTGGACCGACGACGCTTCTTTGGCTGGGAAATGGCTATGCCATGGAAAGAATTCCGCACAGGAAATCTTCGAGCAGAATAGCGAGAATTACCTGAATGCCACGACTTGTTACGTGGGTGAAGATGGTAAGCTCCGCATAGGGGTGAAGATGTCGGGTGTGTCTTGGGGGCAGGCTTGGGTCATCTTCGACAACTTCCAAGTGGAATACTTAGGGGCCGACAATATGGAAGGTGCCCAAACGGCCTTGGATGCCTTGGTGCGTGAAGCCAATGGGATGCTGGCTTCGGAGGTCTTGACCACTCAGGAGGCCAAGGACGGTTTGAACAAGGCCATAGAGGCAGCCTCCGCCGTGGGAGAGTTGACTCCGGAAGTTTATAAGGAACAGACAGAAGCGTTGAATGCTGCCATCAAGTTTGGGCAGGAATCCATGGATGCTGCTACTGCATTGGAGGACAAGGTTACTGCCCACGACAAGAAGCTAAGTGGTACCGGTGAAGCCAGTTACGAAGAATATTCCAACACCGAAGGATATGATGAGCTGTATGACTTGACTATTGAAATCTTCGACAAGATAGACGGGGAAGGCATATTCACCACTTTGGACGAAATCAACGATTATTCTGTCCGTCTGGACAAAACTTATTCCAAGATGCTAAGCGGTCATATCGACTTCACCACGGCTAACAAGGACGAACCTGTGGATGCCACGGGATTGATTGTCAACCCGAGTTTCCAGACCAAGACGGAGAACGACAAGGGGGAAATCGTGGATGCCGCATCAGCTGATGGATGGTTAGTAGAGTCATTGAAAGGGGGATCCGGTGTGAAGGATGCTAAAGTCTATGAAATCTTCAGCGACAGTAGCGAAGTTTATCAACCTTTGTATAATGCTCCTGCCGGATATTATCGTGTCGTCATGAACGGTTTCTACCGTGCGGGTGGATTTATCGATGCAGGCGTGGCACGTCGCGACAGCGCGGATGCCCAAAATGCCGAATTGTTCGTTAAATGCGGTGACGGTAATTGGATTGAGAAGTTACCGTCCATCTTCGAGCATGTCAGCGAGTTGAAATATGACGGCAGTGATGTGGCTTTGCCTGATTCCTTGTTCCCGAAATCCAATGAGTTGTATCATTTCATCGTGGACCAACCGGCAGGAGCTGCATTGGCTTTCGAAGACGGAGAGTATGAGTGCGACACGTATTTCTACGTGGGCGAAGGTGAAGAGCCGGTATTGGGTGTCCGCAAGACGGGTATGCTGACGAACGACTGGTCATGCTTCGATAACTTCCGTCTCTACTACTACGGGGATGGCGATGCCAACAGGCCGGATGGTTTCGTGGATGGCATTGACGGTGTGTCAGCCGACGGTGCGGCTACGGTGGTAAATTCCGCATGGTACACCATCAACGGTGTACGTGTGGCCGAACCGAAGCAGCGCGGTATCTACATCCGTCAGGACTTGATGAGCGACGGTACGAAGAAGTCAGTGAAGGTGTTAGTTAAATAATTAGGTTTAGGGTATGAATTAGGAGTGGCTGTCCTGCGCCGGAAAATGAGGCGCGGGGCAGCTTTTTTTATTGGTGTCGTTCCCTAAAAAACGTGAAGCTTTGCGATAAACTACTTCTTCCGTCTTCTTTTCTGAAAGGCTTTCACTATATTTGTGTACATGAATAAAAAACGTGGGAGTATGAAATATAAAATGTTAGTGCTCGACGTGGACGGGACACTGTTGAACGACGAGAAGGAGATTAGCAAGCGGACGCTGAACACGTTGCTCAAAGTGCAGCAGATGGGCGTACGCATCATGTTGGCATCGGGACGTCCCACTTACGGTTTGTTGCCATTGGCCAAGAAACTGGAATTGGGTACATATAACGGGTATATCCTCTCTTATAACGGTGGCCAGGTGATTAACGCTTCCAACGGAGAGGTGGTATTTGAACGCCGCATCAATCCGGAACATATCACTTATTTGGAGAAGAAAGCCGAGAAAAACGGTTTTTCGATCCTTACTTATAACGGAGATACGGTTGTGACGAATAACCCGAATGATCCGCATGTGCAAGCCGAGGCGGCTCTGAACGGTATGAAAGTGGAACATCAGGAGTTTTTCTCTGCGGCGATAGATTACCCGCCTTGTAAATGTATGTTGGTGAGTGATGATGAGGAGGCTTTGGTGGGGCTGGAGAACCATTGGAAACGTCGTTTGAACGGTGTCTTGGATGTGTTCCGTTCCGAACCGTATTTTCTGGAAGTGGTGGGCAGCCGGGTGGACAAAGCCAATACGTTGGGCGTCATCATGGAAATGGAGGGCATCAAGACGGACGAGATTGTGGTGTTCGGTGACGGCGTGGCCGATGTGACCATGTTGCAATTGGCTGATTTGGGTATTGCCATGGGGAATGCCCCGGATTCGGTGAAACGTTGTGCCGACTATGTGACCCTTTCCAACAATGAAGACGGTGTGGCTGTGGCTGTGGAAAACGCTTTTCTGGCCGAAGTGCGTGAAAGCGAGATTCCGCTCGATGCCTTGAATGCGCAGGCGCAGACTACGTTGATGGGGAACTTGGGCATACAATATACGTATGCTTCCCATGAGCGGATAGAAGCCACCATGCCGGTGGACCACCGCACGCGCCAGCCTTTCGGCATCTTGCATGGCGGTGCTACGCTGGCTTTGGCAGAGACGGTAGCCGGATTAGGCTCAATGGTGATATGCAATCCCGATGAATTCGTAGTGGGAATGCAAGTGAGTGGTAACCATATCTCTTCGGCTCACGAGGGAGATACGGTGAGGGCTGTGGCCACGATTGTGCATAAAGGGCGCTCTTCACACGTGTGGAATGTGGATGTGTTTACCTCTACAGAGAAGTTGGTCTCATCCATCCGGGTGATGAATAGCGTGATGAAACGGAAATGAGCCGCATGCGGAACGACGAGGCGGTAATAGATGAATGGATTAAGGGGGGAGAAGCCTTCGTGTTCTACCGTGAACCGGGGGAAAGGGTTTGCCACGGCATACGGGCGGCACGGTCTTCCCTGCAATCTTTTGAAGTCTTCCCGTCCAACGACGGGAAGACTGGTTTTGTATTTGCCCCTTTTCGGTTCGGAGAGGGGCATCCTTTATGGTTGCTTCCCTTGGAGGAAGAAATAGAGGTCGGTATATCCCGGGCTGTATGTTTTGATGAGGTAGAGGCACCTGCGCCGATGCCCTTTTGCGGACGGTTGGAGGAGCAGCCGTCGAAGGAGTATCGTGAAGCTTTTCGTGCTTTTTCCGGTGCGCTTCGTGCCGGAGATTTTCAGAAGTTGGTACTTTCGCGTGGTTGTACGGATGCTTTTCCCCATGGCTTTTCATGGGCACGGGCTTTCACGGCGGCCTGTCGCCGTTATGTACATTCTTATGTGTATTTGTTCCATACACCGCAGACTGGTTTCTGGTTGGGGGCTACGCCCGAAGTCCTTTTGGCCGGAGGCAAAGGGGAATATCGTACGGTGGCTTTGGCCGGTACGCAATTCCTGCAGGAGGGGAAGTTGACAACTCCGTGGTCGGAAAAGAACATCCGCGAACAAGCTTTCGTGACGGAATATATCGGCGGTTGCTTGCGCGAACGAGGTGTTCGGTTCACTTTGGAAGGGCCTTATACGGCTACGGCCGGAGAACTGGCTCATTTGAAAACCGATATTCGTTTACGTCTCTCTTCGGTCGAAGCCTTGGGGGACATCTTGCAGGCTTTGCATCCTACGCCTGCCGTATGCGGGTTGCCCAAGGAAGAGGCTTTCCGCTTCATCCTGTCGCATGAAGGATATGACCGCAGCTATTATGCCGGTTTCCTCGGACGGTGGGAGCCGGAAGGGAAGACGGCTTTGTATGTGAATTTGCGATGCATGCAATGTGGCGAAGGGGCGGAAAAAATCCGCCTGTATGCCGGGGGCGGGATCTTGCCGGCTTCCGTGTGCGAAGAAGAATGGATGGAGACGGAACGTAAGTTGCAGACCATGAAATATGTAATCTCGAAAGGAGGGACTGATGTATTCGGATAAGAAAAACGTGTTGCAGCTTGTGGCCTTGCTGCGTGCGCATGGGGTACGCCGGGCGGTGTTGTGTCCCGGAAGCCGCAATGTGCCGTTGGTACAGGCTTTTGCCACGTGCGGCGGTTTTGAATGCTTTTCGGTGACGGACGAGCGCAGTGCCGGTTTCTTCGCCATCGGATTGGCGTTGCACGTGCAGGCTCCTGTGGTGGTCTGTTGCACCTCCGGTTCGGCTTTGCTCAACCTCCATCCGGCGGTATGCGAGGCGTTCTACCGGCGGGTGCCTTTGGTAGTCGTTTCCGCTGACCGTCCGGCGGCTTGGATAGGACAGATGGACGGGCAGACTTTGCCGCAGCCGGGTGTTTTCGGTGGTTTGGTGCGGAAGGCGGTCAACCTGCCCGAGGTACGTACCGAGGAAGATGAATGGTATGCCAACCGGCTTGTCAATGAAGCTTTGCTCGAAGTGGACCACCACGGTTACGGGCCGGTGCATATCAATGTGCCCCTTTCCGAACCGTTGTTTCATTTTACGGCGGAAGCTTTGCCTTCCGTCCGGCGTATGGTACGGCGGGATATGTCCGATGAGGGACGGACTTTGGCTTTCTTCCTGAAAGAAGAGCTTCCCAAGTATCGGCGGGTACTGGTCGTGTCGGGGCAGATGTCTTCGGACGAGGCGGTGGGTGTAGCGGCCTGTCTGTCCGGCGGCCGTGTGGCCTGGTTGACAGAAGTGCTGGGGAATTGTCCGTCGGCTTCGGATGCGGTACGGGGTTTCGATGCGTTGTTATATGCAGCCCGTGAGGAAGACTTGCAGGCGTTGCGCCCGGACTTGGTGATTACCGTAGGCGGGCATGTCGTGTCGAAACGTTTGAAACAGTTCCTGAGGCGTACGCCTTCGTTGGTGCACTGGCATGTTTCGCCGGACGGCCTTCCGGCAGATTTGTTTTGTGCGTTGACCACGGTTGTGGAGGCTTCTCCTGCTGATTTCTTCCGTTTGTTTTTCCGGTCGGAGGCTTTGTCGTCTGGGGCGTATGCGCAGTTGTGGCATGAAAGTTGTGCTCGGTTGGCTTCTCCGGAAACCGGATATTCCGAGATGTATGCCGTGCGGCGCGTGTTGGAGGCATTGCCACCCCATGCAGTGCTCCATTTGGCCAACAGTTCGGCCGTGCGTCTGGCGGAATTGTGCCGCCTGCCCGAAGGTGTGGAAGTGCAGTGCAACCGGGGAGTGAACGGCATTGAGGGTTCCGTGTCGGCTGCGGTGGGTTATGCGGCAGTGTCCGACCGCCTGAATTTCTTGCTTGTAGGCGATTTGAGTTTCTTTTATGATATGAATGCGTTATGGAACGGCCATGTACGTTCCAACCTCCGCATCGTGGTGTTGAACAACGGCGGTGGGGCCATTTTCCATGCCTTGCCCGGGTTGGACATGGCGGGAGATACGCGGCGTTTCGTGACGGCTTCTCATGGTGCATCGGCGGCAGGTTGGGCCGAATCGCAGGGATTCACCTATTTGCGTGCCACGGATGCCGTGTCCCTTCTGGCCGCCCTTGATGATTTGTTGGACGAAGCTGCCACGGCACCTGTCTTGTTGGAAGTGTTTACCGATGCGGAGACCGATGCCGAAGAGCAGCGGAATTACTATCATGTGATAAAGGAAGAATGGAAGAATTTTTTAAGATAAAAGATATGAACAGAGAATGGATGACTTTGAAAGAATACGAGGATATTCTTTTTGAATTTTATAACGGTATTGCCCGTATCACCATCAACCGCCCGCAGGTGCGCAACGCTTTTACGCCGCGCACGGTGTCGGAGATGAGCGACGCGCTTTATATTTGCCGTGAGCGGCGTGATGTCCGTGTGGTCGTGTTGACCGGAGCGGGCGACAAGGCCTTTTGTTCCGGAGGCGACATGCACGTGAAAGGGCACGGGGGATATGTCGGGGACGACGGTGTGCCCCGTTTGAATGTGTTGGAGGTGCAAAAACAAATCCGTTCGTTGCCCAAGCCCGTGATTGCGGCGGTCAATGGCTTTGCCATCGGCGGAGGCCACGTGCTCCATGTGGTGTGCGACCTGACGATAGTTTCGGACAATGCCGTTTTCGGACAGACCGGTCCGCGCGTGGGGAGTTTTGACGCCGGTTTCGGTTCCTCTTATCTGGCTCGTGTCGTAGGTCAGAAGAAAGCCCGTGAGATATGGTTCCTGTGCCGGAAGTATAATGCTCAGGAGGCCCTCGACATGGGACTGGTCAACAAGGTGGTGCCCTTGGCCGAATTGGAAGACGAATATGTGGCGTGGGCGGAGGAAATGATGCAGCTCAGTCCGTTGGCTCTGCGTATGATAAAGGTGGGTCTGAATGCCGAACTGGACGGCCAGGCCGGTATCCAGGAACTGGCCGGGGATGCCACGATGCTTTACTATATGACCGATGAGGCTCAGGAGGGCGGACGGGCTTTCTTGGAAAAGCGTAAACCGGAGTGGAACCTTTGAAGGCCGTTTCCTTGACAGGAACGTTGAAGGTTGCATGTTTTCTCCCTTTTGCCGTTTTGGTATCCTTTCCCCTCGTTTTATGTGCAAAATGAAAGGAAAAGGCCGATGCGGGGAGGCACGGGCTTCCGTGTAAAAAGCGGAAACAGGAGCGAACAGGGGCGTTTTCGGATACATTTTTTAGCTTTCAAGGCCGATTTTTCACGATTGTTAAGCGAAAAGGCGAATCGTTTGGCTTAGAGACGTAAATCGTTTGGCTGAGAAAACATATTTTTTCTCCGCAAGGCGTGCGGACGGCATGCGCTTGCCGAAGAAAAAAGCGTTTGAAAACGGAGACGATGCCCGCGGGAAACGCCTCCGTTTTCACTATTTAGAAAGAAAAGGGGTACAAAACCGTAATGTCTTTTTGTAAGGTGGAACGCTCTCTGGGCTTACGTATTTCCTGTCCGTCTGCACTGGGCATCCATTCGTCTGCTGCCAAAAAGGCAGCAGGATGTCCGTGGCAGCTTGCACCCTGCTTCCTGCAAACGCCGCGAGAATCGCGTATTTGCCGTGGCCGTCCGTGAAGGACGCGGATAAGCCAGCCATGCTTCTGCGTGGTTGGCTTTTTGTCATTTTGCTACGCCGCGCCTGATGTCGGTGAACCTCAAGGCTGTCCCTCTTCCACCGTTCCGGTCATGTCCCCCAAATATACCCGGCATACCCTTAAAATGCCATTTGGTAAAATACGCCCCATATCTTGTTATTTTTTGTCGCATCCTAAGGAAAGAGAAGAGTATAATTTTGTAACATCGAAAGGGAAAGGCCGTCCGGGTCTGTCCTTTGTGGAAGTGCGTGCCTCCATTAACAGGTTCGGTGGCGGCACGATGGAAAACATTGAACCTTAAAACTTTTAAACATGAAAAAAGAAATTACCAGTTTCTTTGTTCCCTTTTTTAGGTTAAAGGGGAAATGCAGGCCGTTGGTGGCCATGCTGTTGGCTTGTGCCGCCGCAGACGGCGTGCGGGCGCAAGGAGATGTGTCGCCGTGGGTAGGCGAACCGTTGCCCGTCGAAGGTGGGGAGTTTTACCTTTATAATAAGGCCGGAGGTGGTTTTTTGCTTGGAGCGAACACTTGGGGCACGCAGGCTTCGTTGGGTCAGCCCGGCTTGTTATGCACGTTGGAAGCGATGCCCGACGGCAAATATGCCATCAAGACCATGTCCGATAAATATTTGAAAGATGACTATATCGACAAGGACAAGAACGGGTATGATTTCACGGATTTGAATCCGGAAGACGATGTTTATGAGTTTTCTTTGTTCGGCAATGGCCGTTATTTGTATTATGCAGGTTCGGGAACCGTTTTGAGCAGGACGGAAGAACCAGACAACTACCAATGGATATTGGTATCTAAGGAACAGCGTATCCGTGCCTTGGAAAAGGCCACGGAAGAGGCGGGGGTAGACGCGACCTTTTATGTCACGGGGGCGAATTTCGACCGGTCACAACCGAGCGATTGGCAGGAAAGCCATATCGGCGGCACATTGACGCTCATCGGGCCTGAAAGGGCTGCGAAGTCTACAAATTCCTGTACGGAAGCATACGATAATGAAAACTTCGATGTGTACCAAGTCCTGACGGGAGTGAAGAACGGGCTTTATCTGGTGTCTTGCCAAGGGTATTATCGTCCGGGAGGCAATGTAGATGCCGCAGGAGCGCGAAATGCCGTTTTATATGCCAATGCGGACGAGGCTCCGCTTCAGTTGTTGGCAGATGATGGAAATGGTATTCCTAATAATATGGATCAGGCGGCAGATGCTTTTCTTGCAGGGCGTTATGCGGGGAATGAAGTCCGTACGGTAGTGATGGACGGCACGTTGCGGATAGGCGTGAAGAAAGAGGCGCATGTCGGAAAGGATTGGACTGCTTTCGATACTTTCCGCCTGACGTATTTGGGCGAGGCGGATGCTTCCGAGATATTCCAAAGCGCATTAGGGATGCTAAAGGTGCTCATCGGCGACTTCATGGCTTCAGGGGCAACCGCCATCGCCGGAGAGTTGCAAACGGTATATGATGAAAACAAGGATGCTTCGGGCGACGGCGTGGAGGCTGCGCAGAAAGCCGTGTCCGATGCCATGTCTGCCGCCCGGGCCGTGCAAGCCGACGTGGAAGCCTTGGTAAATGCCGTGGAAACAGCCAAGTCGTTTTATGCAAAGGTGGAGGACGGTACCTATGTCTTGTCTACGGCAGGGAAGGAAGCTTTGGCTCAAGGTATTGCTGAGGCAGAAAAGGCACTGAAAGAAACGTCGATGTCGGCGATGCAGGAACAGGCTTCTGCCCATACGGGAAAGCTTGCAGCTCAAGTTGAGAATGCCGAACTTTGGAGGGGGATGATATATCCTTTGGACAAGGTCAGGGCATTGGCTGACGCAATAACGGGGCTTGACGGGACGGAAGCATACAAACAAGTCGTGAGTGATTTGGATGATTCGGCTTTAACCTATGAAAGAGTGGTGGCCGACGTGGCAGCCTTGAATTTAGCTTGCCGAGATGCGATGACGGTGGAATTCTTGGCCAAAGCATCGGCTGAGTCTCCCATCGACCTGACCAGCTTCATCAGGAATCCGAATATCTACCAGACGGTAGAGGACATGAAGACTTTGGACGGATGGGTTGTGGCCGCACTTGGGGAATATACTAATCCTCAGGTTACCACGGAGGGAAAAGGCGATGCCGCACTGTGGTCTTATAGTTGGTCGGCCAATGAAAGTAATAATGTAGGTAGAGCTCATTATTATACTAAAATAGGTGGGACAGAAGATGGTATGGTCAATTTGCCGGATGGCACTTATTTATTGAAAGCCGCTACTTATTGCACTCGTGACGCTGCTAATGTGAATTTATATGCTTCGTTGGACAATGTGAACATGAAGTTTGCCGATTTTAATGGCAATGAGTCGCTTTATAGTGCTGCTACTGGGGACAATGACGGTTCTACTACGGAACTACAGATGACAGTAAGCGGGGGTGTCCTTTATTTAGGAGTGAAGGGTGAAGCTATAGTCGCTGGCAATGGACAACATTGGGAAGCCGACAACTTCCGCTTGTACTACATTGGTGCCCCCGAAGCGGCTTCACAGTCCATCAGCGTGTCTGACGCAGGCATGTCCACTTATTATTCTGCCAATGCCTTTACTGTGCCTGAGGGGCTGACTGGCGGCGTGGTGACGAATGAAGATGCTGCTACCGTGGCTGTGGATTGGCGTTATCCGGCAGGCAGTACCGTGCCGGGGCGTACCGGTGTCATTTTGAAAGGTGCGGTTGGAGATTATAAGGCTGAGTACAGCGTGGCCAACGTGGCCAGTCCGGAAAATAACCTGTTGGATGGTACGATAGAAGCGGTGACCATCGCTGACGCAGGTTACAAATACTACAAACTGGCCGATGGCGAAAAGGGACTTGGCTTCTACTTTGCTGTTGAGGGTGGTTCTTCCATCATGAACGGGGCAAACAAGGCATATCTGGCTCTACCTGAAAACGAGGCGCAAGAGGTCAACTTCCTTGCACTTGATTTCGGTACTACGAGAATCACCGATACGGCTCTTGCGGCAGAAGATGCCCGGGTGGATGTCTACACTATTTCCGGCGTACTCGTGCGCTCCGGAGTGAAGGCCTCAGAAGCCTTGGACGGTTTGTCGAAAGGAATTTATATTGTAAACGGAAAGAAAATCTTAAAATAACAAACGATATGGAAAAAAAGAAATATTCAACTCCTGCGGTCAGCGTGATGGCGTTGCAGCAGCAAGACATGCTTTGTGGGTCTGGTGATTTAGGTATCCACGACGAATACACGAATGCGGATCAGTTGAGCAACCACAATATATGGGACGAGATTTGGTAACTTCTTGCGTATGCTGTCCTTTCGGAAATTCAGGATAAAAAGAGCGTCAAAAACAGGTAGAAATGGTGCATGGATTGCATTTGGATGAAAATGTCTCATTTTTTGTGTTTATCTGTCACCTATAAAAAAGAGAAGGATTATCCTATCTTTGCCATGCGTTTCAAAAGTCCGGACTCGGAAACGAACAAAGATGGAGAAACACGCCTTTTTCTGGTTTCCATGAAGAATAAGTATAGTAGAAATTAGGTTAATATTGTGTAAGTTTCCTGATATGAGGTATCCTGTGAAGGACCTAACTCATATCAGGGAACTTTTTCTATGAACGGCGGGTGGATTTGTGCGGAGTGAGCGGTTTGTGTCGTTTGGGCAGGTCGCCGGTCTTTTCCAGTTTGAAATCCGTGGCCGAGAACCACGCACCATCCCATTTTCCGCTACGGATATTCGTTACGCCGTAACGGATTGTGCCGTCGTGCGTCACGATACTGTCTATCCTTACTATACTCCAGCCGTAACCTCTTCCTTTATTGGCTTCGGTAATGTCTTTCCACATGCCGAGCGTAATATTTCCGTTCGTCTGCTGTCGTTGGGCATCCTGCCAGATCTCCCCGCCTTGGTTTCCATATACGGGGACGTCAGCCTTCCGTTCACGGTTATCATGACAGGCAAAAATCTCACAGCCTTGTCCGTCCGTTCGTGCGGCGGCTTCCAGACGGTAAATACCCGGTGTCACATGAACGGTTCGTTCTACCTCATATTCCATTTTCCGGTTGAAGTTCCATGCGTCTATATACTGCACGTCCCTGTTGCCCGTATAATATTCTCCGCTTTTCACGTAGTTGTTTCCGCATTCTTTGTGCCGGACGACTTTCCAACCTTCGTGTTCTAAATAGCTTAATTGCCTTTGATGTTCGAGGGAATCGTTGCGGATCCTTTGCTCCTCTCTGTAGTCCCGTATGTACCAGTCGTAGGAAATGCTGCTTTGGATCATCGAAGCGATAAAGATTACGGCTGTGATAATCCATCCTCCGATGAGGGCCAACCGTTTGGGTAAAGTCATGGGGTGTATGCGTCCCGCCATGCGCAGGATGGAATGTGTACCGATATACAAAGTGAGGATAAGCAGAGTGATGGAACTTATCAATGCCGTCCAATAGATGCCTTGGCGGAGGCTGCCGTTGATCAATGCATTGAAGAAAGACTGTTCGGCAGGCGAACTGAACACTCCGTCGCTCACTCCACCCGTAAAAGCGGAAAAGCAATACAGGCAAAACCCGATGAGGATGGCGATTAACATGATTGTAACGAAGAGGAGGATACCGCCTACGACGAGGAAAAGGAAACCTTTGAATATAGCCGTCACAATGTCTAACAGGACGGTCAGGCATCCCCGTACCGTCTTTTGGGTTTTCGGGGCCGAAGCATACTGTCCGGCTTTGCGTGCGCCGTCCATGATTTCGTCGCGCAGGTTCTCCATGTTGACGGGACGGCCCTGCATGCGCAGGCGGTCTTCGGGAGTCCACGCCTCCGGAACGATGACCCACAGGATGAGGTAGATGATAATGGTCGTGCCGAAAGAGAACCAGGCAAATAATATCATGAGCAGACGGAGCCACAGCGGGTCGATACCGAAATAGCAGGCCAATCCGGAGGTGACGCCACCCAACATTTTGTCGTCCGGATTGCGGAACAGTTTTTTATGTACGTTTTCTTTGCGTTCGCTTTCCTTTGGGGCATCATCCGTTTCGTCGGCAGTCGCTTCCGTTTCGGTGCCGTCCATTTCTTCCGGATTACCGATGCGTGAGATGATGTCCCTCACGTGTTCGATGGTAATGGCTTCTACGCCGGATGCTTTAAGTTCGTCGAAAAGTTCGGCTATGCGGCGTTCGATGTCTTCTGCGATTTCTTCGCCTCCTTCTTTACGGGAGAAGTAACGGCGCATGTTGTTCTGGTATTGGTTGAGCAGTTCGTAGGCATCTTCGTCGATGGCATACAGCGAACCGAACAGGTTGATGGTGATATTCTTTTTCATAAAGCTTTCGAATTTAAAAGTTAAGGATTCAGTCTTTTCCCTGTAAAGGCAGCCTTATGGGGCTTTCCGATTTCAGGTGTCCCACGGTGGCGGAAAGCTCATTCCAGGCACAGTCCAGTCCGGCCAGGAAGGTTTCGCCGTCGAGCGTCAGGGCATAATATTTACGCGGAGGTCCCTGAGTGGATTCGCGCCATTCATAACTCAGCAGTCCGTCCTTTTTCAGGCGGGTGAGCAGCGGATAGAGCGTGCCTTCCACGACAATCAAATCGGCTTCCTTCAGCCGTGTGATGATGTCGGAGGCGTATGACGGTTCCTTGCGCAGCAACAGCATGACGCAATATTCCAGCATTCCTTTCCGCATTTGTGATTTTGCATTGTCTACGTTCATAGGCTTTTAACGTTTAAGTAAGGAGACGTCCGGCCGGTGTGTCCCTTTGTTCTATGCAAAGATATGTATTATATTGGTACTATGCAATACATAGTAGTGTATTTCTTCTGATTTTCAATAGGAGAATTTCTTCATCACTCGTTTATCACTGTTTACTGGCCAATAGGTTTAGATAAGTTCGGATACTGCAAAAAGAAGAAAAAATGAATGGAGAACATCAGTATTCATCATTTTTCCGTATATTTGCCTTGTACATTTCCGCAGAAAGCCCAAGGGTGGGCAAGGATATGTGCATTATATATGGAGAAGACGTTTACAAGCGTCTGGCTTTCGGGTTTCAGAACTTCGCACCTTTTGACCTGTCGAAAGAACAGATGGCAACCGGTAACGTCCTCGTGGTATGTATATTTACGTACTGTCCCTTCCTTTCGGGGAAAGGACATGCCGTATACATATCGGCGTGGGCTTTCTGCGTTGCTCGTTCTTGACAGGTGGGCATGCGAAGGCCTTGGAACTCGGAACGGGCAAAGGTAAGATTCCTACGCCTTTTCTATATACAGGCAGTTCTTATGTTGGATTTAACATGTCCGTTGGGAGTCCGGATGAATAAAGAGGGGTATGCTGCATATCGGACAGCTTATAGCTTGCACGCTTCACGAGCAAGGACGTACGGTGACATGGTTTGCAAGACAGTTGTGTTGCACACGGCCTAACGTATATAAAATATTCGGCAAAGAAAATATTGATATCTCTTTGTTGTGGCGTATTTCTTGTATTCTTCATCATGATTTTTTCGGAGACCTTTCACAGGAAATGAAGTGTGACGTAAATTTTTCCCTTCCTTTTAGTTCCGGAACGGAATAGGGATGTTAATCAAATGGCAATATTTCTGTCAACTTCTTGGAACTATCCATTTCCGTTTCATCTTCTCGATTTGCCTATCTTTGCATGGTAAACTGAATTCGAGAACAACATTAAATTAAAAAAAATGAAAAAGTTATGTTTTAAATGTCCGGTTTGGATGTGGATTTTGGGCATGATGTTTTTTGTATCGTGTAGCGACGATGATAACGGCGGGACGGGTGGCGGCAACGGTGACAAGGATGCATATTCCGTGACCATCCTGACGCAACCGTATTCGGGATTATCTTCCACCACAGTGGAGGTTTCCGGGACGTGCACCATAACCGGGACAGTGCCTGAGGTATATGCTTATGGCTTTGTTTACGGGACATCGAAATCACCGGAAGCCGGCAATGAAGGGGTGGTGAAAGTACAGGTAGGTATGTCGGAGACAGGAGATTTCAAAACGACTCTGGAAGGTTTGACACCGAATACGACCTATTATTACAGGGCATATTTTGAGAAAGACGGGGCTTATGAATATGGCAATACGAAAACATTCACGATGAAGCCTGCTGACGATGGTATCGATGTGCCTACGGCTGGCGAATTGGTAGATATGGGAGGTCGGGTGAAATGGGCCTCGTGTAATTGGGATGCGTCTTCACCGGAGCAGACCGGCGTTTTGTGCGGATGGGGCGATCCTACGGGTACTGTCAAGTACCAAGGGATTATTGATACTTATGACTTTTATGTGCCTGCTCCCGGATGTTATGAGTATTATGCCGGGGTGAATCCTCCGAAAGAGATAAGCGGTACGGAGTTGGACATTGCTTACGTGAAATCGCAAGGCCGCTTGCGCATGCCCACGCGGAAAGAAATGGATGACTTGGTGGAAGATTGTCTCGTGAAAACGGTTCTGTATAATAATGTGGAAGGGCTGCTGTTCATTGCTCCCAACGGGAACAAGCTCTTTTTCCCCTTGTGTGGGCGGCGGATAGGGTCAACAGTCCTTACCAATGGGCTTAGCGTTTATTGGACAGGCACGTTTGAGCAGTATTCTTATGGTAATCTATTGGTTTATGGATTGGGAGAAACTGGTGGTGAGCCTGGACCGACAGACGGGATGGACTGTTGTCTCGGGGGAGCCATACGCCCGGTGTCCGATAAATGATTAATTAAAAGATAAAATGTGATGGATATGAAAAGTTTCAAATTATGGCAGTTGCCGGGATTCATGCTGTGCCTGTTATTGGGGTTGGTGTTTTTTTCTTCTTGCGATAAGGACGATGATGAAACAGGTGGCGGAGGCGTCATAGGATATTGGTTGCCGTTGACAGACCTTCGTGATATGGCGAGAGAAGCGGTGGAAGAAGACAATGCCGATGAAGACGGTTTTACAGGAGGAGCCGTTTCATACCGTTTCCTGAATGCTAATACCGTAGAAAGTTTTACGACGAATTGCTACATAGGCCATAAGTCCGGTGCGTTTCATACGGAAACTATTTCAGGAAAGACGGTGTCTTTCGTGGCGGAAAATGTGAGGACTTACACTTATGTGCTTGATGGCAATAAGGTGTATATCACGGATGGTACCATCGGTACGTTAGTTAATGGTGAATTACGGGTGGACGGTTTGCTGTTTACTTTCCAGAAATTGGAGTGAGTCATTCCTTTAGTGCCTGAATGAAAGCGGAAATGCGTATGGAAGAGTCGGAAGACGGTTGGACAGGTACGGGAAAGGTGTCCATGGAATATGATGGCGACGGGCACATGGCATGGTTTAGATTAGTTTTCTAAAAAAATCTTTTGGGCAGCCGGGGCAAGGAATCCTTTGTCCCGGCTGTATTTTTGCATATTTTCTCTTAAAATGAGGTCTTTTTGCAGCACGGTGACATGGATGGACGGCTTTTTTTCGTAAGTTTGCAAGAGGGACTGTAAAAATAGCAGGATATGGCAAGGTTCATCAACCCGTTTACGGACGTGGGTTTCAAACGTATTTTCGGTCAGGAAATCAATAAGGATTTGCTGATAGACTTCCTGAACGGCCTGTTGGAGGGGGAAAAGCATATTGTGGACATCCGTTTTCTGGACAAGGAAGTGCTGCCTGCCTTTGCCCAAGACCGAGGTGTGATTTACGACGTGTATTGCACGAATGAGTCGGGCGAGCAGTTCATCGTGGAAATGCAAAACCGCCCGCAAGTGAATTTTCGCGAAAGGGCGTTGTACTATTTGTCGCGTGCCGTGGCGCGTCAGGGCGAACGCGGGGCGGATTGGCAGTTCCGGCTCAAGGCCGTGTATGGTGTGTTTTTCATGAACTTTTGCTTGGATTCCGGTTCACACAAGTTGCGTACGGATATCGTCCTTTCGGACAGGGAGACGCATGAGGCGTTTTCTGACAAGTTGCGCTTCATCTTTTTGGAATTGCCCTCTTTTACCAAGGAGGAGCAGGAGTGTGAGACGGATTTTGAACGATGGATATATGTGTTGAAGAATATGGATACATTGCAGAGGTTGCCGTTCAAGGCAAGGAAATCAGTGTTTGAGAAATTGGAAAAGATTGTGGATATTGCGGCTCTTTCCAAGGAGGACAGGATGAAGTATGACGAGAGCATCAAGATTTACCGCGACCACTTGGCGGTGGAGGCTTATGCCAAGGAACGGGAAAAAAGGCGCATGAAGGAAGCTTGGGATGGAGGACTTGCCAAGGGGCTTGAGAAAGGGCTTGCCGAGGGACGTGCCGCCGGTCGTGCCGAAGGCGAAAAGGAAAAGCAACGGCAGATTGCGCTGCGCATGAAAGGGAAAGGCATGTCGGCTGAAGATATAGCCGAACTTACGGGACTTTCCGTGGCAGAAGTCGGCGAATTATGATTCCGTCGTACAGTATAGATATTTTCCCCCGGCTTTTCCATTTCAAAAAGCCGGCGGGTACGTCGCGGGGAGTGTACACGGAGCGGCGGTCGTGGTACGTCAGGATGGCATCCGAAGCCTGTCCGGGACGTGAGGGATGGGGCGAATGCGCTCCCTTGCCGCAGTTGAGTGTAGACGATTTGCCGGATTACGAAGGCGTGTTGCGCGGGATATGCGCGGAGGTGGCTCGTACGGGGCAGGTCGATACGGAACGGTGGAGGGAATACCCCTCCATGCTGTTTGGGTTGGAGACGGCTTTGCACCATCTCGAACGAGGGACGTATGCCTTGTGGGATACGCCCTTTTCGCGCGGTGAAGAGGGTATCTGCATCAACGGGTTGATATGGATGGGCGACCATGATGCCATGTACAGGCAAATCAGGGAAAAGTTGGAAGCCGGCTTCCGTTGTGTCAAGTTGAAAATCGGTGCCATCGGTTTCGAGGAGGAACTGGACTTGTTGCGTTTCATCCGTCGGCATTTTCCGGCTCGCGAGGTGGAACTCCGGGTGGATGCCAACGGGGCTTTTGCTCCTGCGGAAGCCTTGGACAAGCTGAAACGGTTGGCCGAACTCGATTTGCATTCCATCGAGCAGCCCATACGGGCCGGGCAATGGGACGAAATGGCCGGACTGACTTCGGTTTCGCCCTTGCCCGTCGCTTTCGACGAGGAGCTGATAGGACATTGCAGCCTTGAAGCGAAGCGGAGGCTGTTGGACGCGCTCCATCCGCAGTACATCGTGCTGAAACCCTCGCTGCATGGCGGGTTTTCCGGTTGCCGGGAGTGGATAGAAGAGGCGGAAAAGAGGAACGTCGGATGGTGGATTACCTCGGCATTGGAGTCGAACGTCGGTTTGAATGCCATTGCGCAATGGTGTGCCACATGGCACACCCGGATGCCGCAGGGATTGGGCACGGGGATGTTGTTCACCGACAACGTGCCGATGCCGTTGGAGATCCGGAAAGATTGTTTGTGGTATGTGGCAGACGGAGATTGAACGGCAGCATGTCGGCGTGGAGGGGCGGCGTTTCTCGGCGGCAGACTTGCACGAACTGGTCGCGTTGTCCGTTGAAGAGGAAGATGAGGCTTTGCGGGCCGTTTATGCCTTTCTGGTGGAATGGTTCTCGCCGACGTCTACGGTGGAAGTGCAGACTTCCGGTTCCACCGGTGTCCCCAAGCGGATGAGAGTGGAAAAAGCGCGGATGATGCGTAGTGCCGTTCGGACGTGTGAGTTCCTCGGCTTGCGTCCGGGCGACACGGCTTTGCTGTGCATGGACTTGAAGTATATCGGGGCTAAGATGATGGTCGTGCGTGCTTTGGTGGCCGGACTGCATCTATGGGTTCGCCGTCCGTCGGGGCATCCGTTGGCCGACGTGGAGGGGCGGGTGGATTTCCTGTCTGTCGTGCCGATGCAACTTTACCACACGTTGGAGCAGGCGGACGAGCGGGAGCGTCTGTCGCGTGTGCGTTGTGTCATCGTGGGGGGCGGAGCGGTGGACGAGGCATTGGAACGGCGTTTAGAGTACTTGCCCTGCCGGGTGTATTCCACTTACGGCATGACCGAAACGTTGTCGCATGTCGCTTTGCGTCCACTTAACGGGCCGGAGGCTTCGGTAGGTTATCGTCCTTTCGAGGGGGTAAGTTTGTCGCTGTCTGCCCGGGGTACGCTGGTGATTCATGCACCGGAATTGTGCTCCTCCGATTTGGAGACGAACGACGTGGCGCGCCTGCATGCCGACGGCACGTTCACGATCGTGGGGCGTGCGGACAATGTGGTAAACAGCGGGGGCGTGAAAATTCAGATAGAGGAGGAAGAGCGGCGGCTGAAAGAGCTTATCGACGTGCCTTTTGCCTTGACTTCCGTACCGGACAGGTGGTTGGGCGAGGCTTTGGTGTTGTTGGTTATCCGTGATTTCCCGATGGATGATGTCGGCCTGTTTGACGCGATGAAGGCGCTTCTGCCCCGCTACCATGTCCCCCGGCATATTTTGCGTGTGGCCGTCGTACCGGTGGCCGGGAACGGGAAAATAGACCGTAAGGCTTGCCGGGAGTTGGCTCTTGAAGCAGGGGCTGTCTGTTGATGTTTTCCATAATTTTGATAAAAGGGACTGTTTTTGCAGGAGGATAAATGCCTTTGCCGAAGGCGTTTTGCCGATATGAGGCAAACGGGAAATCGTTTGGCGCAGAATGAAAAATCAATCTCATGAGATTGAAAAATCGTTTGGCTGAGAAAAAAATGTTAAAACGAGGAACCTGATGGAGTGATATGTAGATTGCAGAATCACAGTGTTTTAGGATTCTCGGACGACAAAGGGTATAAAAAAGACCGCTTGCGAAAAGCGGTCTTTTTTATATCAGTCTAATGATGATTAATCTTCAACAATCGTACAGATGCTGACGCGGTTCCAATCCGGTTCCTCGAACATGTAGCCTACGCCTTGTCCCTTAGCTGTGATACGGCGGGCGTCGATTCTGTATTTGTTTACCAGCATATTCTTCACGGCTTCTGCACGTTGGTTGGCGATACGTTCGTTCACTTCGGAACTTCCTTCAGGAGAAGCATATCCTAAGATGTTCACCTTAGCTTCTTTATGGTTCTTCAGATAAGTGGCGATACGTTCTACGTTGGGTTGCTGCGACGCGTCGATGACAATCTTGCCTTGACGGAAAGTTACGACAGACTCCAATGTTTTCTTATTGTTCGTAATCACTTTCGGACCCTGGTTCTGGCATTCTTTCAGTGCTCTTTCCAAATCGGCGGATTTCTGTTCCTCGTTGCGGAGTTTGTTTGCCGTATTTCTCATGCTTTCATCCTTGGAGTTTACGTCTTGACGTAAGTTGTTGATGGTAGCATTCAATGCGCTGACTTCCGATGCGTCGTAGGCTCTGACTTTCGTCATGTGGTGCTTGCCGTTGCTGTTCTTGAAGTGATAAACCACTCCGGCTGTAATTTCCCAGTTGGCATAGTTGGCATTAAAGTTGGGGTGAGAGTGAGCCCTGTCGGCATCCCACATGCTCATATCCCATAGGATAGCCGGTTTGATGGCTACGGTCCATGCTTTCTTCTCGCCCAAATTGAAGTTGAAGTTTACTCCGGCTTTTGATGCCAAGTGATTGGCACCTTCGCCCGTCTCATAGAAATCGTTCAGACGCAACCAACCGAATCCGCCTACTGCCTCTACTTCAAACAAGCGTGGCTGACCGTTGTATCCTGCAAACATGTTGTTCAGGTTCAAGCGGTTCAACAACATCAGGTTGAAGGCATCGAATGCCGTACCGCTCTTTTGGGCGGCCATTCGGCTCTGGGTGTTGATGGTCCAGTTGCTTTCCAATGTCAAACCGTAAATGGGGCTTAACTGTTTATTAATGTCAAGACCGATGACTGCGCGCGAGTTTTTAAAGAATGTACTATGGGTGAGGGGAGTGGCTATACCACCGTTCAGGCCTATCGACCAGTTGTCACCGAATTTGTTTCCACCCAAATTATAATCTTGGGCATTTAAGCCGCTTACACATAAAGCGCTTAATAATACAATTAAAGACTTTTTCATAATTTATTCGTTTAGTAATACATTACAAATGTAGTAAAATTTATATTGGTTTCAAAATACAATACTTCGGTAAATTTTTACCGAAAAATTAAAAGTTAAACAATAGAACCGGCA
>OBYW01000406.1_pt1 | contig 21297 bp, 15 predicted proteins | sample 1476841 | NCBI WGS metagenome assembly OBYW01 (sample SAMEA2580222, study PRJEB22360) | human gut metagenome | biome: human gut; feature: human-associated habitat; material: faeces | place: Denmark | collected 2008/2010
TCGACCGGCCCGCGCGGCAAGGAGATATATTGCCAGACCGGAGGGCCCCCGCGGGTGGGAATCTGGCACTCCATATTTTGTTCACAAATAAATAGGTCCCTCAGTCGCATCGCTGGGGTTAAAACTGAAGCAGCAGCTTCTGATATTGGCGATGACCAGCTGGTTTATAGGTGTTAAGGCATCGGTCATCTCTGGAGCGCTACTTTACTCCAAAAGCATCAGCTATTTGTTTCCCGTCGGTAAAAGGCAGGTTTTGTTCGCCAAGCGTTCTTATATATATAGAGAAGTTCGGGTTCGAACCCGTGCACCGGCAACAAAAAAGCGACCAACCGGAGTCGATCGCTTTCTTTTCTATGGTGGGCCGTCAGGGGTTCGAACCCTGGACCTTGGGATTAAAAGTCCCCTGCTCTGCCAGCTGAGCTAACGGCCCGCGGGTGGCATTGTACCACGGTCTGGGACTATTCCCAACTCCATTGGCCGTTCTGGAAAATCACAACTTCACGTCCATCAGGCGTAATGCCCTTAATATCGATGTCGTCCGTGCCGATCATAAAATCGACGTGCGCGCTCGAGACGTTAACGCCATGCTCCAGGAGCTCTTCCTTGGACATGTCGTACCCACCCTCGATGCATTCGGGGAAACCGACACCTAGCGCGAGATGGCAGCTAGCGTTCTCGTCATAGAGCGTGTCATAGAACAGAACGCCGCTTTCGCGGATCGGAGTGTTCTTGGAAATGAGCGCGACCTCGCCCAGATGAGCGGCACCTTCATCGGTGTCAATAATGCTCGCAAGCGTTGCCTTGCCCACGCGGGCGTCGTAGTCCACCACGCGGCCGCCCTCGAACTTAATCCAAAAATCGTCAACCTTGTTACCGTGGTGAATGAGCGGCATAGCCGAATACACGATACCGTCGGCACGCATACGATCAGGCGAGGTGAAGACTTCCTCGGTGGGAATGTTGGGGAAGAAGGGGTGCCCATCGGGCGTCTTACCCTTGCCGCCGGCCCACTCGTGATCCTTCGTCATACCAATCGTCAGATCGGTTCCATTTGCCGAGGTGTAATGCAGGCGGTCAAAACGATTGTCGTTCAGGAAGCGCAAGTTCTTTTCGAACGCCGCGTCATGAAGCTCCCAGTCGCTCTCCGGGTCCTGGCCATCGGCACGAGCGGTGTGCAGAATCGCATTCCACAGCTTATAGATTGCAACCTCATCGGCGTCTCCCGGGAACACCTCGCGCGCCCAAGCCACGACCGGCGCGCCGGCGATGCACCACGGGTTGATGTTGTAATCCAGTCCACGGCGGAAAACCTTGCACTGCGTATTCCTTGCCTTAGAAGCTGCAGCAGGCTTAGCGGGATCGATGCCCTTAAGGGCGGCAGGATCCGCACCCTCGATAAAGATAAAGCAGGCACCGTCCTGGGCCAGGGAATCCAGTTGCAGGCGCTTCCACTCGGGCGTCTGCTCAAAATAGCTTTTATCGACATGCTCGTACGTGAGCCTCGTCACGGCATCGTCAGCCCAAACAACCGTCACGTGACCAGCGCCGGCGGCATAAGCCTCCGCGACCACCACGCGGGCAAAAGGCGCGCACTCGACCGGAGACTGAACGACGACCTCCTGGCCGGGTTTGACGTTTACGCCCTTGCGGACGACCAGGCGCGCGTAGTTTTTAATCTTGGGCTCCAGGGCCTTCATGCCCTCCAGAGCCTCTTCGACCGTCAGGGCAGCTCGAATCATGTGCCACTCCATCTATCTATAGAACAGTAAAAAGGCGCGCCGCAAAAACGACGCGCCTTATATCTTAGCGATAAGTATGAATGCAAACGCTACTTCTTCTTGGAGTCCTTCTTGTCCTCCTCGGCAGCTGCGCGCTCGATAAGAGCGTTGAGCTTGTTCTCGGACATGCCCTCGGCCTGTGCGCGGTACATGTTGCGCAAGGGACGAATACGAACGAAGTCGTAGATAAAGTCACCCAGGATGATGACATAGGACAAAACGATGCCGACCATCTGAACAGGACTGGACACCGTACCGCCGGGAGCGAAGTAGAGCGAAGCCCAAATTGCCACGACGAGCACCATGCCGATGGCGAGCACGGCCCACCAGATACGACGGCGCTTGGTGTAGTCCTCATCCTGCTTGAGGAGGATATTCGACACCGTGTAGATACGATCCTCACGAGCACGCTGCTTGGCCTTGCGGGCGCGCTTCTCCTCCTTGGAAAGACCTTCCAGGTTTTCACCCTTCTCGAGCTCTTTGCGGCGTGCCTTAGACGAAGCCGGCACGACGCGAACGGAGCTCGCTGCCTGGCGGGCGGGTTTAGCAGATGCGGCGGACTTGCGCGCAACCCCGGTAACTTCGTGGGATTGCGTGCGCTTGTTCGTGGCGCTACGGGTACTCACTTATGCGTTCTCCTTCATGCTTGTGAACTGGGAGCCCGTGATGACCTGGAAGGCCTCGCGATAGCGCTCGGACGTGCCATCGATGACCTCGGCGGGCAGGTGCGGGGTCTCCCCCGTCATATCCCAGTTGGCTTTGAGCCAATTGCGGACGAATTGTTTGTCGTAGCTAGGCTGAATCTTGCCCTCCTCGTAGCTGGCGGCGGGCCAGAAACGGCTGGAGTCGGGCGTGAGGCACTCGTCGATCAGCGTAACCTTGCCATCGATGACACCAAACTCGAACTTGGTGTCGGCGATGATGATGCCACGGGTCGCGGCGTACTCGGCAGCGGCCTTGTAGATCTTGAGGGACAGGTCGCGAATCTGCGTGGCGATGTCCTCACCCACGATCTCGCAGCAACGCTCGAACGAAATGTTCTCGTCGTGGTCGCCGATCTCGGCCTTCGTGGACGGCGTGAACAGCGGCTCGGGGGGCTTGGAGGCCTCGGTCAGACCCTCGGGCAGCTGAATGCCGCAGACGGTGCCGTTCTCGTCATAGGTCTTCTTGCCCGAACCGGTCAGATAACCGCGGACGATGCACTCGATAGGAATCGTCTGGGCCTTCTTGACCAGCATGGCGCGGCCTGCGAGGTAGTCACGATACTCGGCAAACTCCTCGGGGAAATCCGCCGGGTCGATGGAGACGAGGTGGTTGGGAACGATGTCGGCAAACTTATCGAACCAGAATGCCGAGATGCGGTTGAGCACCTCTCCCTTAAACGGAATCTCGTCGGGGAGAATAAAGTCGAACGCAGAAATGCGGTCGGTGGCGACCATCAGCAGGTTTTCGCCGGCATCATAGATATCACGAACCTTGCCACGGGAATCCGGACGACGCTCCATCGTTGTCACGTGAGTCACTCCTTACCTAAATACGACAGTAATGCGGGTTCTTCCCCGCACGTTCTCGCAAACTCGGAGCGGCAGGGACGAAACCCCTCCTTCACCGAATAGCGAAAAGCTAGTGCTCCATTGTAGTAGATGCCGCGTCCGCCGTGTGCTCGCGAGGCAGATGAATCGTAAAAGTCGTACCCTTTCCAAGCTCCGACTCCACGGATATGTAGCCGTGATGACGCTCGACAATCTGCTTGGTCACGGCGAGGCCCACGCCCAGGCCACCCGCCTCGCGGGCGCGACTGGCGTCGGCACGCCAAAAACGACCGAAGATGCGCGACAAATCATCCTTGGCGATACCGATGCCCGTATCCGAAACCGCGATATCGACGTGCTTGCGGTCGCTGAGCACCGACACCACGACCCAACCCCCCTCGGGGGTATAGCGCATGGCGTTACTCAAGAGGTTGATGACGCATTGCGTGATCATGTCGGGATCTGCCTCGACAACGTCATCGTGACCCTGCGTCTCATCTGCAAAGCGCAAACGCAGGTCACGGTCGGCAAACAGGCGCTCCTGGCCGTTCACAATCGATCGCACGAACGGAACCATGTCCACCGGCTCCAGGTTGAGCGGCGCGGTGCTGTTTTCCATGCGCGACAGGTCGAGCATCTGCTGCACCAGACGGGCCAGACGACGTGTCTCGGATGCGACTGTCTCCAGATGCTCGTCGTCGGTGGGATACACACCGTCTTGCATGGCCTCGACCGTCGCAAGCATGGCCATGAGCGGCGTGCGCAGCTCGTGGGCAACATCAGAGGTTAGGCGCTTCTCGTGCTTCATATCCTTTTCGAGCGAGGTGGCCATCTCGTCGAAGGTCTCTCCCAGCTGATCGATCTCATCATCGCCGCGCAAGCCCGTACGAGCGGACAGGTCTCCATCGCGAATCTGCTTGGCGGTGCTGGTAATACGATGAATCGGCTTGGTGAGCATGCGCGACATGAGCGCTCCGATAACAACCGAGATGCAGACGGCCACAACCGCGGCAAGGGCCATGGCGTTAAAGGTCTTCTCTCTGAATGCTGAGTCTGCCCTGGTGAGCAGGGCATCGGAGCCAACCGCCCACAATTTGACCTGACCCACGTGCTCGCCGGAGGACGTCACGATCTCAACGTTGGCAACACTATTGGAATCGGTGGGAGCAGACGAGACTGGGCTGTGCGATGCCCTCTTTCCGCTCGCATCGTCGGTCGTCGCCTGATTTTCGCGTACATCGGCAGTAGCGCTTGCCGAGGGCCACGAGTCGTCGTAGACGATAACGCCCTTTTTATTGACGACCTGCATACCAAGATCGTCGGACACCAAACTCGATGTCGCGACCGTACGCAGCTCCCCCGCAGTCCAAGAACCGTTTTCCTCATATGACGTTGCCAACTTTTCGGCAGCGGAATTGGCGATTTCGACAATATTGGAGCGCGTGTAATCCGTAAAAACCGTGCCCCATACAACGGAGACTACGCCCACCAGCACCAATACCGTCATGAGCGATGTCAGGGCAAAAGCCAGGGCCATGCGCGAGGGATAGCTCATCGTTGGCCGTGAATCGGAACGAGGCGTGTTCCAACTAGCCTTGGAACCCGCCTCGTTCTCCTGCTTATGCTTTTGCCCGATTTCAAAGCGCGCAGGTGTCATATGTGATTTCCTTTATTTCTCGTCCGACTTATCGGTCTTGGTCGGAGCCTCGAAGCGGTAGCCGACACCGTGGACGGTATAGAGCCACTTGGGCTTCTTGGGGTCGTCGCCCAGCTTGGCGCGAAGGTTCTTCACGTGGCTGTCGATGGTGCGCTCGTAACCCTCAAAGTCGTAGCCGAGCACCTTCTCGACCAGCTCCATGCGGTTGTACACGCGGCCGGGGTGACGGGCAAGCGTGGTGAGCAGCTTGAACTCGGAAGCCGTCAGGTCAACTTCCTTGCCCTCGACCAAAATCTTGTGGCCCGAGATGTCAATGACCAGATCGCCAAAGTCGAGCACCTCGACGGCCGGCTCATCGGCCTGGTGGGCACGGCGGAACAAGGCGCGCACGCGCGCGACAAGCTCGCGCGGCGAGAACGGCTTGATCAGGTAGTCGTCGGCACCGAGCTCGAGGCCGATAATACGGTCCTCGATCTCGCCCTTAGCCGTCAGCATAATGATGGGGACATCCGAGGTGTCGCGAATGGTGCGGCAAACGCGCTCGCCGGGAATCTTGGGGAGCATGAGGTCGAGCACGACCAGGTCGAACTGATGCTTCTCAAACTCCTCGATAGCGGACTGGCCGTCGCCCACGCCCACAACCCAATAGCCCTCGCGCTCGAGATAGGCAGCGACAGCGTCACGGATTGCCTTCTCATCCTCGACCAGCAGAATCTTTTTTGCATCTGAAGCCATAACACGGCCCCCCTGTCTCAATTAGCTAAGAACAAGCTCATTTTAACGCACCTGAGCCCACCGGGTATCGCATGGGTGCGATAGCTCGGCGGGCGGTACTCATAGTCACAACGCGCTTATTCCCCTGTCGAGCCCTTTTTAACCCCTCGGAGACTAAAGAGAGAACAAGCGAGCGGTAACCGTCTCGGGAATTCCTTGGCTGTTACGCACCGTTGCGTACGTTAAGAACGAGTTCGATTTACCCGCCGTAGCAGGATAATCGCCATACTCCAAGGCTCGGTCGGGCGACAGAAGCGAGCCGTAGGTCTTGGCCGAAGTGTCAATCAAAAAATACGACGCCTGAACTTTAACCAGGTATTTGTTTTTCCTTCCCGCAGCGCACGCGAGCGGCTCACGCGAAAGGAAGAGGTACGGCCCACCCTCGTTACCGATATAGGTGCCCATATTGCCCAGGCTACCCACACCGCTATACGTCGCCTCAATGGAGAACACGAAGGTGTCGCCCATATACACGGCCTCAAAAGGCGAAACCGACGAAGGAAGCACCAGCTGAGCTCGCTTCGTGTTGTTGCCGTCAGTCAGGTCGATCGCCGTCATGCCGTAATAGACGCCCTCATCATTGTGCACGCGGGGCGAGATGGTCAGGATGCCGTCGCTCACACGCGGGGCGGATGCGAAACGGCCCGTCGACTTCCAAATAGTCTCAGGCTTGGACTCGCTGGGCGACTGACGGTAGCAGTACGAATCGTTACTCGTCTTGGTGCCGCCGGACGAAGGCATCTTATACCAGATGACCGACGGCCCATACACTGTGAAGAGCGGCGGATCGTAGTTTTCGCCACCGCGGTCGAGCTCGACAGCGTTGCCGGTAAGGGAGGAGCCTGCAAGGTTTTGCGCATAGAGTTTCCAGGACGCATTGGCAAAGTTCATCTCGACCCACGCGAACACGCCATCACCCGCGCGAACGTCGTAAAACGCATAACCGGTTCCCTCAATGGGATCCTCAATAAGTGTGGTAAGCGAGCCATCGCCCAGATTGAGCACACCAAGCGTATTGGCATGCAGGGCAGAAGCAGGCGCCATCATCGCGGCAGCGTAGTCGCCATCGCAGTAGTACAGCAGCGTGCCCAGCGGCAGCGTCCACGAGGCCGCGGGCTCAAGATCGATATCAACAGCTTCGTACTCATCAGTGATCGAGACAATCTTCGAATCGTCCTTGATAACCTGCGGCTCGCCAGCGACGTCATCACTCGTGCCCGTTTTTTTCGAGCAACCGGCCAGTACGGCAGCAGCACCAGTAGCGGCGCCACCCAGCACAAAACCTCGACGCGTTATTCCATTCTTAAAGCGATCAGCGATGCTCATTAGGCGATCTCTGCGCGAGCGGCCTCGATAGCGCGCGTAAGCTGATCGGCGCAAGAGGTCTTTTTCATACCGCAGGTATTACCGGCGAGAACCTCGATTACGCGATCGGCGGGAGCGCCTTCGACCAGCCTGGAGATGGCCTTGAGGTTGCCATCGCAGCCGCCGGTAAACTCGACGCCCAGCACCTTGCTGCCATCGTCAGAGAGATTGAGGTGAATATTGCGAGCGCATACGCCCTGCGGCTTGTAGTCAAAACTAATCATTGAGATCCCCTCTCAGAAAGAAATTTCAGACGTCTATTATCCCCGTCCGAGCCGATAAAGTATCGCAAGCACCGATTCAACATCCTACGATGCTTGGACTGGTGGGGGCAAGATTAGCAGTCCGCACCCTGTGCGTGGACCATGCGCTTATCCCGATACATATTGTGGTCGGCGACACGATATACATCGGCCAGCGTATTTCCAGCCGTCTCGACGGTCGCCACGCCAATCGATGCGCTGACCGTCAGGGCCTCATCGCTTACCGCGGCAAGACCGAGACGAAGATCCTGTTCCAGTCCGAGCGCAGACTCGTTGTCAGTATGGGGGCAAACCAGCAAAAACTCGTCGCCGCCGACGCGCATCGGCAGGTAATCCGCACCAGCCACCCGCCGCAGCACGGACGCCGTCCGTCGCAGCAGTTCATCCCCCATCTCGTGACCATAAATGTCGTTGGTCCGCTTGAGATAATTACAGTCCACCATAATCACGCTCACTGGCAAGTCCTCGTTTACCAGGCTATCTCCACGCGATTCCAGATAGTTGCGGTTGCGAAGCCCCGTCAGTTTATCTTGGTATGACAGCTCCTCGGCATGCTTGACCATCGATATGTTGTGCGTCGCCACGACGACCGAATCCAACCGGCCTTGCTCATCGCGATGCTGGGGGACAACCTGTAGCGAGTACCAAGTGCCTCGACAATCTCGCACTTCGGCAGCCAAGTACGGTACGCCCTCCATGCGTTCACGAAGCGTACTTATATCTACGAGCCCCACAACCGCTTCGCGGCTTTCGGGGCTCACGATATCCCGGCAGACCGTGTCCATAAAGTCATATGCCTCGCTATGCTCGGCAAACACCTTCGCTATCGCCGGCGACATATTGATTCCCTCGATCTCGAGGGTGTCGAGATGCAAAAGGAGGGTCGAATCGTAGATGGCGCTTATGGCATTGATAATGCCGAGCTGTTTATCCTTTTCGACCAAATTGCGGTGGTCAACGATATTTCGAGCCAACAGTACCACGACCCAAAACGCAAGGCACACCAAGACACCGGCGGCGACAAATGAAATCCTGTCAGACATGACCTCAGATTTGGGATATAGCGCAAACAGGCAGTAGTCCTTATATGCCGCACGCACGGCATATAAGGTGGTCCCCCGATATTCGATACGTGTTACGCCCTCGTCTTTCCAGTCAATTCCGCTATCGGCGAGAAGCCGGGCAAGGGTTATATCGACGGTCGAATCGTTTGAAGAAACGATTTGCGCATCGCGCATCACAAGCACCGTTGGACTCTGATGGAACGTGTTGTTCACAAGGACGTCGGCGATCGTGTATGAATAGTCATCGGCGGGCTCAGCCGCAAGGGATCGATACCCCAACGCCACCCCATCACCGTATGGAACGGCACTCACGGCAAAGTCGACACCGCGGCGCTCGACAGCGGTCGAGTAGGAAACTTTGGACCCTCGATACATCGATGCGATCGACGAACAGGCCAGCTCCTCTCGCCACAGCATGAGTGGATCGCGGCCGTCGATATCGTAATGGGCGACCATATGACCATCGGCGTCCATGACCAACAATCCCGAAAGGCTCTCGGTATGGACATATTCCTCGACCAGATCGTCGTTGACTTCAAATCGATCAGGCGGCAAGAACGTCGCAAACGACTCGAGCGCCGCATCCAAATTGTGCGTCGCCTCGGTTTTTCTTCCCTGTTCATATCGGTCATATTTTTCGCAGGCATTTTTTAAAAACACCATGGTTTCCTGGCCGAACCCAAGCGTTTTATCAAGGCAGCGATGCGTGCCAACCATATAGAGCAGACTCAGTAGGGCAACGCTGGCCACGATGCCGATGCCCACTGCGGCTAAACTCTTTCGGCGAAAGCGGCGCTCGTCATTTGTCATGATTCCGCTCCTTGCCCGCCTGTCGTCGCTCCTGCCTTGTAATTGTCCACAATGTGCTCTATCGTGCCGTCTCGATCCATGTCGGACAGTGCGGTATCGAGGTTTTTGACGTACTCCCCCTCATAGCTATCATCAAACGCGACGCCCAGGTCAACCGTCATAACGTTGTCGGCGAACACACGATAAACGCCAGGATACTGGTCAACGAGTCGATCAAGCGACTGAACGTCCGCCATCCAACAGTCGACATACCCTTTGGCGAGGGCGGCTTTGCAGAGTTCGGCAGAACCATACGATTTGATTTGCACGTCCGGCGAGATATCCAGATCCCCTGCGAGCAATCGGCGTTCGCTCACCGAGCCCGCAATCACCGCAATGGTCTTGCTTCCATCGAGATGCGCCAAGGACGTGATGCCACTCGTTTTCTTGGCGGCGACCGAAACCGTCAGGGTCAAATACGGCTCAGTCCAGTAATACTTATCCTCGCGATAACAGGGAGAATAGTCGCACCACAGGCAATCGATATCGCCGTTTTTGAGTAGGCGATCACGGTCATTCCAAGATATGTCGATAAATTGCGGCTTGATCCCCGCGCGCTTGCAGGCCTCGCGGGCGATGTCGATATCGATACCGGCGTAATCGCCCGTGGTATCGACATACACATAGGGGTCGTTATCCGTAACGCCGATTTTGAGTACCGGGAGGTCTTTGTCGGCTTCATTCGGGGAGGAAGAACTGCTTCGAACGGTATACGTCAGGGCGGCCACACAGGCGGCGACAAGGAGCATGAGCGTAAACGAGACGATGGCGGCTCGCTTGATACGTCCGGGCACACGCCCCCCTTCATCGAAATAGCAGTCGGATTTCATTTTATACCCGGGGCTGATGCGGCGATAAAAAAGCACCTCACCCAAGATGGGCAAGGCGCCAAAGGTTGAAATGCATCCGCAAGCGGTCGAATTAGGTTAGCCCTACTCGAAGTTCAGCTGCTCCAGGCGGTCGAAGACCGTGTCGATGCGGGTGAGGAAGTCCCACGGATCAAAGATCTCGTCGAGTTTTTCCTGGCTAACGGTGCAGCGCGGATCGGCCTCGAGACGCTCCTTAAAGGTGGGGCCGGAGACACAATCCTGCACCTCGTGCCAGGTAGCCATGGCGTTTTCCTGCACGATAGCGTAGGCGTCCTCGCGGGTGATGCCCGTATCGACGAGGGCAAGCAGCACCTTAGAGGAGAAGATGAGGCCGCGGGTCTTGTTGAGGTTGGCCATCATGCGAGCAGGATACAGCTGCAGGCCGTCGATAACGCGAATGAGGCACTGGAACATGTGGTCGAGCGCGATGAAGCTATCGGCCTGGGCGACACGCTCGGCGGAAGAGTGCGAAATGTCGCGCTCGTGCCACAGGGCAACGTTGTCAAAGGCGACCTGAGCGTTGGACTTCACGACGCGCGACAGGCCGCAGACCTTCTCCATGGTGATCGGGTTGCGCTTGTGCGGCATGGCGGAGCTGCCCTTTTGACCCTTGCGGAACGGCTCCTCGGCCTCGAGCGTATCGGTCTTCTGCAGGTTGCGGACCTCGGTCGCGATGCGCTCGCAGGTGGCCGCTGTAGTGGCAAGCACGCCGGCAAGGTAGGCGTGGTGATCGCGGCTGATGACCTGCGTGGACAGCGGATCGTGGACCAGGCCCAGGTGCTCACAGACATACTCCTCGACGAACGGCTCGATGGAGCTGTAGGTGCCGACGGCACCGGAGATGGCACCGAAGGCAACGTTCTTGCGAGCGTCCTCAAGACGATTGAGATCGCGCTTGAGCTCCCATGCCCAAGAGCCAAACTTCATACCGAAGGTCATCGGCTCAGCATGGATGCCATGGGTGCGGCCGGCGCAGAGCGTATTGCGCTCCTCGAAGGCACGGCGCTTGCAGATCACGCCGAGCTTCTTGACGTCCTCGATAATCAGGTCACACGCCTGAGTAAGCTGATAGCACAGAGCCGTATCACCCAGGTCGGAGCTGGTCATACCGTAGTGAACCCAGCGGCTAGGCTTGGGCTCGCCCTCGGGAACATCGGCGTCGATATATTCCTTCATGTTGGTCAGGAAGGCGATGACATCGTGGCGCGTGACCTCCTCGATCTCGTCAACCTTCGCCTTCTCAAAGTTGGCGTGGTCGCGAATCCACTGGGCCTCTTCTTTGGAAATACCGATCTTGCCGAGCTCCGCCTGAGCCTCACAGGCCAGGACCTCAATCTCCTGCCAAATGGCGTACTTGTTCTCGAGGGAGAAGATGTGTCCCATCTCCGGGCGGGTATAGCGATCGATCATAGCGGCTCCTTTTTGGTTATTGGCACGTTGGTCGTAACCCAACCATTGTACCGTGCGCGGGTGCAAGTAACGATAACGGGCATTAACCTAACATTTTGTAGCATAGAGCGGCTTCAGGCGAGCCCCTCGGATTCACGGAGACGGTGGGGAAGACTTTGCTGGATTTGCCGTCCCCATGCCTCCCGTGCTCGGTGGAGCGGGCAACGGGACGTCCGCGTATTTGCTTTGCAAATACGCACCGGCTTCAGGCGCCTGCCGGCGCCTTCGCCTGCTCGCTACAAACGCTTCGCGTTTGCTTTACGCTCGCACCCTGGCGGGTTCGAATCCCGGCACTTGGTAGTAAAAAGCACGGCAACGTAACGCTGCCGTGCTTGTGCTTTTTACTGGAGCGGGCAACGGGATTCGAACCCGCGAGTGTCAGCTTGGGAAGCTGATGCCTTACCACTTGGCGATGCCCGCTTGTGTGTGGGCTAGTATAACGCGGTTGTCTTGTTTGATACAAGAGTGTCGATGCTTGTTTTAGCTGTGGAGAATCGTTTGAAAACCGCGCCAATTGTGGAGATGAGGACCTCTGTCGTTCTTTTCTTACCATCTTCTACCTGCGCTTTTATCTGATTATTGTATTTGAGCTCGATTTGTCAGAAATCGGGCAAGCTTTCGGTCAGCTTCCGGTACTTACCCGCATGAACCATGGCGGTAGCCTCATCCCAAGCGCCGCGGCCTCCCCGTGCGGCGCACGAGGGATAAGGAGCAGCCATGTCCAACGCACCCACGCACTCTGTCCACAGCGCAATCGCAACAGGTCCGCTGCTCCTGCTCCTCTTTTTTCTGATCGGCTGCCTGGCCCCAGGGGCCGCACTCGCCGTCGACGGGAACGACGCCCTTAATTTCCGCACTATAAGCGACGGCTGCGGCCCCTTCGGTGTCGGTAAATATGAGGCACAGGACACTTCGATTTCGTACTGCATGAATCAAGACTGCCCCGGCCCCAGCAAGCCGGGAGGGCCATGGCGTACATATAACCAGGGCTGGACATGGCTCGATGACGAATTTGCCGCCATCGTCTGTCACGGATACCCCTCCAGTACATCCTTTGGGGGCCACAACCTGTCGCCCGATCTCGCCCGTGCCGCCACCCAGATTGCCGTGTGGATGCTCAAGGGAACCACACGCCCCGACGGCACTTATTCGTATACAAATAGCAAGGGAGTTGCCAGGAGTGGTAGGTTTTACGAAAACGCCGAGGCCGTAGCGGCTGCACGTTGGCTCTACGAGAGCGCTAAGTCCGGATCCATTAAGGCAGCCCCACATCGAGCCAGGCGTTATCACGGCCCGGTCTCGGGCGAGGGTCGACACCAGGACATGCTCTATGTTCTGCCCGCCGTCTCCGTATCGTTCCAAAAACAATCGTCCCAGGTTGACATCACCGCCAGCAACGACACCTACAGACTCGGTGGCGCAACCTTCGATATCTTTGGAAATGCGGGCGATGCACGCGTCGGCACTATCCAGATGGACGAAAACGGGCGTGCCCAAGCAACGCTTTTGCCCAATACGGCATATTACCTGGTCGAAACCAAAGCCCCGGCAGGCTATATCCCTCGAAGCGACCGAATAGCCTTCACCACACAAAACAGCGGCGAACATGTCACTATCAACGAGCAGCCCGGCACCATCACCTTGCGTATTGCAAAAATCGATGCCGCCACGGATGCCGGCGCCCAAGTTGGGGCGTCGCTTGCGGGCGCTGAATTCACCTGCGTCTCGCAATCAACTCCCGGCTGGACTCGCACCCTTACGACCGACGAAAACGGACAGGCGATCCTCAATGACGTTCCCCTGGGCACCTTTACCATCTACGAATCGAAAGCGCCCGAGGGCTACCTGATTTCAAACGACTATTGGAGCTACACCGTCGGCGCCGAGCAACTTGGAGATACGGGCATCGTTGAGCTCGAAAGCCGCATTCCCAACATCCCCATCGCCTTTGACCTTGAAATCTCGAAGTTTAAGGACCGTGGCGACAACGATGAGTCCGGCCTTGAGCAGCCGGCGGGAGGCGTCGTCTTTGAAGTTGTCAGCAATAGCTCCCAACAAGTCGTCGGCACGTTGACCACAAACGTTTACGGCTTCGCCTCCACCAAAGACCAGCCCGAAGCATGGTTTGGCGCAGGCAAGCGGCCCGCCGGCGCTCACGGCGCTATTCCCTACGACCGCGCGGGCTACACCGTTCGCGAGGTTGCTGAAACGGTACCAGAAGGATTTAAGCAAGCAGGGGAATGGACCATCACAGCAGAGCAGACCGCAGACGGCGCCGAGCTTCAGTACATCGTTAACAACCATGCCCTGTCGACGCACCTTCAAATCGTAAAACGCGATGCTCAGACCGGCGGCACCGTACCACTTGCCGGCTTTACGTTCCAGCTGCTCGATAGCCACCATGAGCCCGTCTCGCAAACATGTTGGTATCCGGCCCACAATGTAATGAATACCTTCACAACCGATACAGCCGGCGCCGTCACGCTGCCTGAATCACTTAACCCCGGAACATACTACGTGCGCGAGGCATCGGCCAAGGAACCGTATCTGCGCGGAGAAGACCTGGAGATAACGATTCCCGCCGACAGAAATCTGACACCGGTCGCCGTCGCCTCGTTCTATGACGACGCCGCAACCGGAAGCATCGAAATCATTAAGACGGATGCCGTAGATGGGCACACCCTCGCTGGAGCCACGTTTGACATCCGCGCTGACGGCGACATCGTGCGAACCGACGGCAGCATCGTCGCCCTGGATGGCGAAACCGTCGCCACCGTTACAACCGACGAACGGGGGCATGCGCGAGTCGACCATCTTTCGCTGGGATGCGGTACCGCCACCTACGAGGTCGTCGAGACACAAGCGCCCGAAGGTTATCTGCTCAACCCAACTCCACATACTGTGAAGTTGTCGTACGCTGACCAGCAAACGCCCGTGATCGAAGTGCACCTTGACGTTTCCAACGACTACACCAAGCTCGATGTCTCCAAAGTCGACGTTACCGGAAGTCAGGAAGTGACAGGCGCCGAGCTTGTCCTCTGCGACTCCAATGGCAACGAAATCGATTCTTGGACTTCATCCGGCAAAACTCACCGCATTGAGCACCTTTCACCCGGCACCTACACCCTGCGCGAAACGATGTCCCCGCGTACCTACGACCTCGCCGAAGAGATAACGTTTGAAGTAAAAGCCACGGGAGAAGTTCAAACCGTAGCCATGAAGGATACCCCCATCGAGATCAGGGGAAGCGTCGATAAGCGCCAAGAGATTGCACAGCCAGCCATAAGCAAACTCGTTGCCAACGGCGACGGAAAAAACCGAGCCAAAGCACGGGCCAATACGCAGGGCGCCTTCTCCTATACCATCGACGCCAAAAATGAGTCGAGCACCTGGGTCGACGAGTTGACCATCACCGACGACCTTGAGTGCGCCAAGGATGGCGCAGCGAAACTTGTTGCCGTTGAAACCCCTATTGCGATCGGTGATCTAAACGGGCTGTGCAACGTGTGGTATCGAACGTCTCCGGCAGGAACAGGCGATACGGGCAAGCAGGTCAATGCAACGCTTGACGACGGGCATCGCAATCCTTGGCTCGAAACGGAAGAGGTTGCAAAGCTGCTGGGCGACGATGTGCGTCTCGTCGATTACGACGGGTGGCACCTATGGAAAGCGGATATCCCGACGGACAAGTCCGTCACGCTCGATACGAAAGAGATCGATCTTACAGACGACGTCGTCATCACAGACATCCGTTTCGAATACGGTGCGGTAGCCGCCGACTTTACAACCAGAAGCGAGGCGGGCTCTTGGACCCGGGATGACCTTAAAGACGAGCACGACGACCTTGACGATGTAAAGGCGGCCCGTAGCTCGGATGCCCGAGGCGCAGTCGTGCATATGCAGGCAACGTCGTCCTATACGCCCCAAACCGCACTTGCCAACAGCGCGCGCGTCGATCTTTGCCGCAACGGCGGTGGCGATAAACTCGAGGCGCATGATGAGGACCGCGTCATCCAACGATGCGCCCTGCCTCAGAACCTGCCGGCAACGGGATCTGCTACCGTCGCCGCATGCATCACCGCACTCCTGACCTCGGGCACGGCAGCCATATGGTTCGCTCGCCTTAGGTCAGCCTCAAAGAAGCGCTAGCACGATGAAAAAGCGGGCGAGCCAGTCTCCCGGCTCGCCCGCCTTGGGCATAAACGATGAATCGGCTATTCAGCAGATGACGAACCGCCATCGATGGCTGCCTGATCGGACTCGGAAATACCGTCAGCACCCAAACTTTGCTCTTGCTCCACCTCTTCGTTCATTGTTGTCTCGGGCGTCGAGCCCTTAACGCCAACGACATACGCGGCCCCAAAACCCAATGCGACAGCGATCAGGGTCAAAATCAGATAGATGGGCCAATGGCGCTTGATGTACGAAAACACGCTGACTCCTTAGCGGGTTTGTCTACGAACGACGAATGACCTCGGTCACGACCTCGGACACCGTAGCGATATTGGTCGGATTGACGTTGTACGGCAGGTCATCCTCGGTGCGAGCGCAGGCAAGACGCGGACCGTCCACACCGGCGATCGTAAGGGCGCGACGGCTCGCCTCGAGCGCTGCGGATGCATCGGTTTTTGCATAGGGCATCTCGAACGCACCACAATCGACGTGGAACGACTTGCACACCTTGCTGACAAGATTCATGATGCGGCGATCGCCCTTAAACAGCTGCTGCTCGCCCTCGACCGTCACCACCGAAAGCCTGCCGGCACCGATAGACTCGAGGTTGATGAAGAACACACCGCGGAGCTTGTCACGATGCGAGGCCAAAAACGCCCTCATGCCGGCGCCGTCGCAATCGGACGCGCCCGTTGCGACGAACCAGATATCGTGGCCGAGCAGCTCGTCGTCACCCATGGAGGCAACGGCCGAGAGCATATCCTCGGCAGAAGCACCATCGGAAGAGGTGGCGCCGCCCTTCCAACCGTCGTCATCCTCGAAGTTATCCCACGAGCCAATGCCACGGCCAGACTTCTTGGCATCGTAATCGTCCTCGACGCCCAGCCAGTCGCTCATACTGTCCTGCTCGTTCTTCTTTTTGCGACCGAACAAGCCACCCAGGCCACGCTTCTGCGGCTTGGCGCCCGTCGAAGCAGGAGCCGAGATGGTCTCGAGCGGCTGTGCGCCCGAGGAGATGGGCATGGGGGTCGCGACCGGTGCCGATGTGGGCTCGGGCCCCTGCGCCGTCGCAAAGGGATCATTTGTCTGTGCCGAAGGATCGGGAAGATCGAACAGCGACGTGCGGGACGCGACGTTGGCCTGTTGCATCGAAGGCAGCGACGGATCGGGGACCGAGGCCAGCGGCGACGAAGAGGGCGCAGGCGCGGAGGCCGGATCGGGGATATTCATATGCTGGCGCGCAGGCACCTGAGACGAAATCTGCGCCATGAGGGAGTCAACTGTCTCGTCCTGCGTGGGAGCGACATTGGCCACCGTGGCACCGGGGTCGCTCGGCGCGGGCATGGTAAAGATCTGCGTAGAATAAGGCCTGGACTCATCCGTCTTGGGAGCCTCGTCAATCGCAGGGGACTCCTGCTTCATAGCAGGAGCCTCGACCTGCTCGGGTGCGCTGGCCTCAACGGAATCGGCCTCGTCAACAACCGAATCATCGGCGACGTCCTGGGCATCATCGGAGATGGGAAGGGGCTCGGCAATTGCGGTGCCCTGCTTCTCAAACGTCATCGTGGCATCGAATGACATGGTGCCATCGACCGGCTGCTGCGCTTCAAAGGACGTCGTAGCCTCGGCAACGTCAGCGGATGTCGGCTGCGGAGCCTCGAAGGACGTCGTGGCGTCGGCAACATCGACAGGCTCCGGCTGCTCGGCCTCGCTCTGCTCGAACTCCTGTGCCGCATGCTCACGCTCGGCCTCGGCGGCCTGCTGCTGGGCGATGGCCTCCCGCTCGGCGGCCTCGCGGGCAGCGGCACGCTTTTCCTCAAAGTCGTCGACGAACTTCTTGCCCTTCGCAAAGGCGCCCTTAAAGAAGCTAGAAGCGCTGGCACCAATCGAGGAGAACGCAGAAGCGATATCGGCATGGGGCGTTGTCGAGGGAAGCTCGGCCGAGAAATCGGTGTCACTCTCATAGGACACGCGCTGCGGATACTCGTCATAGTCTTCGTCGGCGGTCTCGTCTTCAACCTGCGCCGGAGCGGCAGGCGCCAGAATATCCAGACCAGCTGCAGAATCGAGCACGGGTTTATCGTCAGGCTCCGCGGCAGCAACAGGGGCAGCGACCGGCTCTTCTAGCTTGGGGCCCGGCCCGGCCGGCCGCCCCCCCCAGCCGTATTGGCCGCGGGCGCAGGCTCCTGTGCAACGGGAGCAGGCTCCGGCTCAAACGTCGGCTCCTCGCCCTCTTCGTAATCGAGCGTGCAGGACTCGGGAAGCATGCCGAGCGCGCGGATGGCATCCGAACCAAAGCGGATATTGCCGGCGGCATTGCGATAGAGCTTGGGCTCGGGCTCGGCGGCTTCGACCACCGCAGGCTCCTCCGCCGGCTCGGCGGCAGACTGTTCCTCGGTGGACACTTCGGCCTGGGCAGTCTGGTCTTGAGCCTCGGGGGCGATAACGCCGATCAGCGTCTCGTCGGCAGAGGCACCCTCAAAACCATCGATCTGTCCATCAAAAGCCTCGTCCTGCTCGGGTACATCGACAGGCGCCACCGGCTGGCCAAACTCATCCTCGTCGTAGGAAGGCTCCTCATATTCAATGGTGTTACCGTAGTCGTTTTGCTGCTGGGCCGCGGCATACTCGGCCGCCGCGCGCGCCATTTCCTCGGCGCGACGCTTCTGCTCGCCAAAATAGGTATCGAACGGAATGTCATCGGGGAACTCGTTTTCGCCCTGATAGGGGGCAACGTTGTCCATGACACCGAGCATAGCGGCAACAGAGGACTTGTTGCACACCGCGCCAGACGTGTAGGGAAGCACAAAACGGTTGGAGATGATATTGGCGGCGTTGGCCAGTGCCACAAGGGAGGCCAAAATCGCGACAACCCACAGCAGTACCTTGAGCACGCCGGGGAGCGGCAGGATACGCAGGATGGCGACAGCCGCGGGCGCGATCGTGGCGACAGGCAGGAGCTTGGCGATGAGCGCACGATACGGAGCGTAGGGCTCGCGAGCAAGGAGCTCGGCACGGGGGGAATCATAGTGGGCCACCACGACGACCGGGCGGTTGCGAGGAGACGCAAGCGGGCCCGAGGCCTTGTGATAGGCGATGACATTTTGGCTCACACCGGTCTTTCCCAGGCGCGAAACCACGGGATGCCCTGTGCGCTCGAGTACGTAGAGCACGGCACCGACAATGGCCAGCAAGGTGCCGACCAAGCCGATACCGCCGCCGATGCCCATCAGCAGGGCGCCGGCAAACGCCAGGATACCGGTAACGGCAAACGCCAACCTGCTGGGCGCGGGAGCATTAAATTCCTGCACCTCGGGGTCAAAGCCGTGGTTGCGGAAAATCTGAGCGATATCCTCGGCAGCCAGGCGCTCTTCTTCACTGCACGCCGGCGTAATGCCGGTGTTCTGCAGCAGGTGGTTAATATAGTTCTGGGTGTTCGCCATGTGCGCTCCACATCCATAATCCGACAAATAGGCCCAATGCATGCACATTAGAACCGTATATAGTCGAAAGTATACCCCGAGCGAGCGCAAACGACCGAATTCGGGCCATCTTAACGCCGCGAGCGGACAAGGATATAGCCTAATCTCCATATCGGACTAAAATCATGGCATCAAACGACCTTCTCATGCGAGGATTCTATGACGGCAAGCGACGCGACCGCGACAATTAAAAAGGGGGCAGCCGAGCCCGGTTTCGATAAAACGGCTCAGCGCATCCTCAACCTTTTCTTTGTACTCAACAGTTCTCCCGAACCGCTGACGACCGAGCAAATCGTCCTGGATTCCGATTTGGGATACGGCTCGGGCAATATCGACTCCGACAAGCGCAAGTTCCGCCGTGATCGCGACAAGCTGCTCGAACGCGGCATCATTATCAGGGAGGTTCGTGCTGCCGGAGCGCAGGAAACCGAAGAGAGCGCGTGGACGATCGACCGCGAGCACACGTTTGCCGCGGGCGGTCTCATCACCGCAGACGATGCCGACATCCTGCTCAATGCCATCGACCAGACACTCGCGACAGGCTCATCCACCTTTGCCGCGCCGCTTGCCGACATTCGCTCCAAGATTGCCTACCTCACCGGCATGACGACGACAGGAGAGGCACCGATCCGCCGCTCTCCCGCCGTCGATGCGGTATGGAGTGCCTTTGCCGAGCGTTGCGCGCTACGCTTTTTGTACCAAAACGGACGCGGCGAACAACGCGAGCGGACCGTTTGCGTCTACGGCATGTTCGAACGCGAGGGTACGGCATACTTCTGCGGCCTCGACAATGCCACCGACGACATCAGGACATTCCGCTGCGACCGTATCGTTCGCGCCTGGAGACCTTCGAAGGCCTACGCCATTCCTGCGGATTTCAACCTCAACGATTACTTATTCTTTGAGTTTGATTTTGCCGACCGCCCACCCGTTGCGGCTACGTTCTCGTTCGCGCGTGAAGCGCAGGCTGATATGATCAGCGGTCTCACACGCGGACGAGGCGAACTCACGCGCACCGAAGCAGAGTGGACCTGGACCGTTGACGTGCGCGACTTTGAAGCCGCAGCCTCGTTTTGCATGGTCCATGCCATGGATGGCATGAGACCCGTCGCCCCCGATGCTCTCAAGCAGGCGTGGAATCACCTCATCGAAAGGACGGTGCACGAGCATGCCCGTGCGTAAACTCACCAGCGAGCAAAGACTCTCGCGCGCCATCGACATCATGGAGGCCCTCTACGCCGCCGGCGAGAATGGTATGACACGAGACGAGCTTTGCAGCCGCTTTAATATCACGGGGGCATCGCTCGACGAGATTCTCGAGATCGTCTCGACGCTTGCGGACCGAGAATCGGGCGCACGTATTATCTGCGAACGCCGCGGCGAGTGCGTGGTCCTCACCGGTGATGCGGGGCGCGTGCTACCGCTGCGTCTGAGTGCCGCCGAGGGCGCTGTGCTCAACCATGAACTTGAATCATTGGGAATCGAACCCCAAGCGGCGGCTCGAATACGGCACGCCCTTCTTCCCGAAGAGCTCGGCTACAACCAGCGCGTCTTTGACACCGTCGCCCACGGATCGCACTGGCAGCAGCTGAGCTGCGCCATTCGGGACGGCGTTCGCTGCCGCATCTCGTATCGCTCGATGGATGACACACAAGCGCGCGAGCGTTTGGTCGACCCCTTGCGCATCACAACAAACGGCGACCAAACGTATCTGATTGCCTGGGATGTCGCGGTCGATGAACAGCGTACCTATCGTATGGATAAAATCGAGGGCTTGGTCTTGACCGACGACTCCGTCGTGCGCCACGCACCGGAGCCCGCGACCCTCCACGACTCCCTCGCCCAGGCGGAGCGGAGCGCGAAGCTTCTCATGCCGCGCGCCTTGGCGGGGCGCCTAGACTGGCCCGGCATTATGTCGATTGAACCCAATGGGGCGGACAGCTCAACAGTGAATGTGCGCTACGGCTCCGAGCGCTGGCTGTTAAGCCAGGTAATCGCAGCGGGCGGGGCGGCCCGCCCGCCGGATGAACCCCAAGCAGGCA
>OBYW01000408.1_pt1 | contig 21191 bp, 13 predicted proteins | sample 1476841 | NCBI WGS metagenome assembly OBYW01 (sample SAMEA2580222, study PRJEB22360) | human gut metagenome | biome: human gut; feature: human-associated habitat; material: faeces | place: Denmark | collected 2008/2010
CCCTGCGGAATCCACCACAGGCGGAACAGTCCCAGCACGTGGTCGATACGCACCGCGCCCGCATGCTCATACATGGAATGCACCATTTCGCGGTACACCTGGTAGCCGGTGGCTTCCAGATAACGCGGGTTGAACGGTGGCTGGCCCCAATCCTGGCCCTGCTGGTTGTAGAAGTCCGGCGGGCAGCCGACCGTGACGCCACCGGAGGCGAAACGCTCCGGGTTGGCCCACGCGTCAGCGCCGAGCCCGTGCACGCCAACGGCCATATCCTGCATAAGGCCAAGTGTCATGCCATGATCCAAGGCCGTGTGCTGAGCGTCGTTCACCTGCTCGGCGGCGATCCACTGCAGCCAGCGGTTGAACTCGAACAGATCATGATGGTCCTTGACCAGCGTCTGCACGGTCGGGTCGTCGATGGTCTTCTCGAAGAACCAGCGGTTCTCGCCCCAAGGTGCGCCCCACACCTCGAAGCACAGGCACCAGGTGGCGAAGGAATTGAGGTCCGGGCCGGCCGTGGCCTTGAAATACTCGAACTCCAGCTCGCGCTTGTTGTTGCGGCCCGCATCGAAGATCAGGCGCAGGGCCAGGCGCTTGGCCTCCCACGCCGCGTTGATATCCATCGGCGTGGATTCATCATTGCGTGCGGCCACCGAGGCATGCAGTGCATCCACCTGGGCGCGCACGTCATCCGGCAGGGTGGCGTATTCGGGAATGTCTTGTGGACGAATGTACGTCACGTTGAGGAACCGGCGCGATTCCGGCAGATACGGCGAAGGCTCGAGCGGCGGAATCGGCGCACCGGCGTGAATCGGATTGATGAGCATGAAGTCGGCCTTGGACTTCTCGGCGGCATTCGCCAAAAGACGCTTCAGATCGCCGTAGTCGCCGATGCCCCAGGAATCATGGGAGCGTACCGAATACATTTGCGTCATCCAGCCCCAGCGCTGATGCTCCTCGACCGCCTTCGGCACGGCGATGCGTGCGGGGGCGGCGATGATGGTCGCCTTGCCTCCGCGCCCGTCAACCGTGACGGTCAGCGTGTGGTAACCCATCGGCAGGTCGGGGGCGATGGCGAGATCCGGCTGGCCGGAGTTGAGATTCGGCAGTAGGGAGAAGCGGTCGAATGCGGTGCCGTCTTCCAGCATGATGGCGGCGGTGATGTCCGCGTCCGACGGGCAATTCAGGGTCAGGCTTGTCGGCTTGCCGGTGATGGCCACGATGGTGGGCGGTAGCAAACGTTTGCTGTTTTCGGCCTCAAGTTCGGTCATGGAACGTTTTATGGCCTCGTCGCTGGAGGCATCCACATCGAGGGCCTTGAGCACGGCGACCAATGCGTCATCGCTGATTTCGGTGTAGGTGCCGAGCTGGTCGATGAACGAGGTCGCAAGCCCGGATGCTTTGGCCAATTTGATCAGCGGTCGAGCAAGGCGTTCGGCGCTTTCCGTTCGCTGTGTGGTGTCTGGTGCATTGGTTGCCGCTTCATTGCTGCGCGCCTCGGTCATAATAGCTCCTTGCTGTGCGTCCATGTACTGCTGTTCGTTTGCATTGCTGTTTGAGGGCCGCTCTACGTTGAGGATCCGGCAATCTGACAGACCAATGTTGAACCTGTTCTGCTCTTACCGTAGCTCATATTGACAACGATTGCAATAGAGCGGTGAGTTGGGCCGGTTTGGAGGCGTCGGGGGCGCCGGCCTGTTGGCCACCCCAGTCGGCTTTGCCGACAGCCCCCGCCAGCGGGGGCGAGGCTGAGTGGGTCTCTAGCCGAGGATGGCGAATGACTGGGCGGGGAGTGTCAAGGTGCGACCGGATACGGTGGGGGAGCCGAGGGCTAGCAGCATTGATGCATCGGGACGGAGTTCGCTCGGCAGTTCCACGGTTTCAATCCCTCGACCGGGGTTCATGGCTAAGAGCAACGGCCGGCCCGTAGCGCCATTTCGGTCTGAGGCATCATCGCGAGTGGCGGCGGGGGCAGGGACCGAGCTGGAATCCGCGGTCGTGCGTGGGTGGGTGGACGCGTGACCATCCGCAGGAGTGCGTATGTAGGCAAACGCGCGGCCATCCACTGGCGCTGCCACCACGTCAAATCGGGCGTCGGAAGCCAGTGCGGGCTGCTCGGTGCGCAATGCCAGCACCTCGCGAACCCAGTTGAACAGTGAATCCTCGCGTGCGGCTTCGCTGGCAACGGTCGGCGCGTCGGCGGCCGAATCGACCGGCAGATATAACGACTCGGATGGTGCGCAGGAGAAGCCAAGATTCGGCTTATCGGCGTCCCACTGCATCGGGGTGCGGCTGCCGGTGCGCACATAACCGCCTTCCTTGGTGGGCAGCGGCCGGTATCGCATGCCGATTTCGTCGCCGTAGTAAAGGAACGGGCAGCCGGGCATGGTCAGCAGCATGCCGTACGCCACCTTGAGCTCGCGCTCGGTAAGCCTCTGTGCCACGCGCAATGTGTCGTGATTGCACGTGATGAGGTTGAAGGTGCCGCCGGCTTGTTCGCAGTCGTGCAGCTGCGGCAGATATTGTTCGAGGAACGGTGCGATAGAAGTGCCGGAATCGGCGTTGAAGTAACTGGCGTCACTCTCGTGGTCCAGCGGCGTATCCGTATTGCGCAGCAGCATGTTGTAGCCGTTCGGACGGCCGTCCCAGCGCCAGTCGAGGTAGAAGTCCATGTCGAAGCCGGCCTGCATCGACTCGTAGGGCCGCCCCCATTCGGCAACGAACGCTGCCTCGGGGAATTCGGGGCGGATTCTCGAGAAGATGTATTGCCAGGTGCGGATGGTGAAAGGCTTGCCGTCGTCGTCGTGTTTGACGAGGCTGTCGGCCATGTCCACGCGGAAGCCGTCTGCCCCGCGGGAGAACCAGAAGCGCATGACGTCGAGCATCGCCTCGCAGGTGGCCAGTGCTTCGGGGCCGAGTGCGGTCTTCTGCCATGGGTGTTTGGGGTGGGCGAAGCCGTAGTTGAGGGCGGGCTGGCATTTGAAGAAGTTGATGATGTAGGTGCCGTCGCGCTCGGTTTCGCCGCCAATGAAGGGCAGGTCGTCGCCGCGGGAGATCCACGAGTCGGTCCAGATGTAGCGGTCGGAGACGGATTCTTGGGTGTCGGATTCCTGGACCACCCTCCGGATTGTTTCACAATCCGACCCCCGCCGGCGGGGGTCGAAGAGCGAAGCGATTCGGGGGGTGGTTTGTCCGACGGGGGTAACACTCTCGACGGGGATAGTTCGATCGGCATCAACGGGGGTAACGCGCTCAGTAGGGTCAGGACGTGAGCTGGCCTGGAACCAAGGGTGCTCCTCGCTGGTGTGGCCGGGGACCAAGTCGAGCAGCACGTGCATGCCGAGCGTGTGGGCGTGCTCGAACAGGGCGGTCAGGTCATCGTTGGTGCCGTAGCGCGGTGCGACCTTCGTGTAGTCGCGCACATCATATCCGGCATCTTTGAACGGTGAATCGAAGCAGGGATTGATCCATAGTGCGTTGCAGCCCAGGTCATGGATATAGCCAAGTCGTTCGGTCAGTCCGCGAAGATCACCGATGCCGTCGCCGTTCGAGTCGGCGAAGCTTTGGGGGTAAACCTCGTAAAAACGGGCGGAACTCAGCCAGGATGGACGGGGGGATGCTTCGGCGTGTCGTACGCGGCCTGACATGGAAACTCCTTTGTTTATGCGGGTTCAGGGCTATGCCTATCGATTGCAATAATACCAGCAAAAACGAAACTGCATACGTATGCAAAATGAGTGTTATACTAAAAACCAACGCTGTTCAGCAATGTTGCAAACGTCAAACATTTCAAGGGCTAACCACGATAATGCGAGCGTATGCATCATTCGTTTTCCTATAGAACTGAAAACGTGTGCATCGGAATCATCGGATTAGGACACCGAATCAGGAAAGGACAGATCAATGAAGATCGATTGGGAGAAGGCTATCGGCCTCACTGCTGCCGCAGCTATGTTGCTGCCCCTCGCCGCATGTGGTGGCTCCAACAATGCCGGCGACGCAAAGTCCGGCGGCACTGAAGATGTGACCCTGAGCGTGTGGGCCCCGCAGGAGGACCAGGACGGCGGCAACGACTCCTGGCTGAGCCAGGTCGAAGCCAACTTCGAGAAGGAGCACCCCGAGTACAAGATCACTTGGAAGAACGACGTGCTCTCCGAGGGCGACGCTGCCACCCAGGTCCAGACCGATCCGACCGCCGCCGCGGACGTCTACATGTTCGCCTCCGACCAGCTTGGCGCTTTGATGAAGGCCCAGGGCATCGGCGAGCTCGGCTCCGACGCCGAGAAGCAGGTCAAGGAACAGAACGGCGACCTGGAAGTCGCCTCCGTGACCGGCTCCGACGGCAAGATGTACGGCGTTCCCTACACCGACAACACCTGGTTCATGTACTACGACAAGTCCACCTTCTCCGAGGATGACATCAAGAGCCTCGACACTATGGTCTCCAAGGCTGCGGTCGCCTTCCCGCTCAACGATTCCTGGTACATCGGTGGCTTCTACGATGGCCTGACCCTCTTCGGTGAGGACGGCACCGACCCGGATGCCGGCATGGTGTTCCCGAAGGACGCCGGCGACATCACCAAGTATCTGGTCGACCTTGCCGCCAACCCGAACTTCCACAACAGCGCCGACAACTCCGGCCTGTCCGAGATGCAGGCCGGCACCGTCAAGGCCTTCTTCTCCGGTTCCTGGTCCGCTGCCGACATCAAGGAAGCCCTCGGCGACAACATGGGCGTCGCCCAGCTGCCGACCTTCACCGTGAACGGTACACCGAAGCAGATGAAGTCCTTCGCCGCCACCAAGGCCGCCGCCTACAACCCGAACGCCAAGAACCCGAAGGCCGCCGCCCAGTTCGCCGCTTACCTCGGCTCCACCGAGTCCCAGAAGCTGCACTACACGGTGCGCAACATCATCCCGACCGACAAGACCCTCACCGATCTGACCGCCGATGACCCGGTGCCATCGGACAGACCGATACCATGGCCAACACCGCCATTCTGCAGTCCGGTCTGGCCGGCATGGCTGATTGGTGGGATCCGGCCAAGGCCTTCGGCGACGCCATCCTCAACAAGGAAGTCACCGTAGACAACGCTCAGGCCAAGACCGACGCCTGGGTCGAGCAGGTCGGTTCCTACGCCAAGTGATCGCTTGACGGCTCGCAGCACTTGGCTGGTGCGGACCACTCCTCTGCACTGGCCAACCCAACCTATAACCGAATAACCAACAATCAAATATGAGGGGTCCGTAAGGTACGCCAGCTGCGGGCGGATGATGTGAAGCCGTTGCATCCGCCCGCAGCCCCTCACCTACCAACGGTTTCAACCTTCTTTGTTTCTCCTCCTTCATTGCCGGCAGAGCTCGGGCAGCGTGCATGCGGTGTCCGGGCTCTGAACGGGTTTAAGCGAAGACAAACAACAAGCCGGGCATCGCGGCCCGGGGCAACGGTTTCCATCATTTACAGTGAGAGGCGGAAGGGTGCAATGACAGCAGCAGCACTTTCCCCGCGCGAGATGAAGCGCCGCCGCAAAATGGGTGCGGATTATGTGGCGCCCTCGCCATACTCGGTAGGCAACGCGCTTACCAAGGGCGATGTGTTCACCAAACTATCCGCAGTCGTATTCGGACTGGGCAACATCGTTCGCAAGCAATACGTCAAGGGCGTGGCACTGCTGGTCCTTGAAATCGCATTCTTCGTATTTCTGTTCACCAACGGCATCACGTGCCTGTCCAAGCTCCCCAGCCTGGGTGACCAGAAGCAAGGCAAGGTACTTGTCGACGGCTTCTGGGAGTACACCCAGGGCGACAACTCCGTGGTCATCCTGCTGTACGGCGTCTGCACGGTGGTGCTCTGCCTGCTCTTCGTCTATCTGTGGACGGTCTCGCTCAAGTCCGCATACAAGGCCGAGTGCCTGGCCCGCGAGCAGGGCAAGGCCCCGAGCCTGGGCGACGATCTGCATGAGCTGACCAATGCCAAGGTGCACCGACTGCTCATGTTCCTGCCGACGCTCGGCATTCTGGTCTTCACTGTTCTGCCGTTGATCTTCATGATCTCGATGGCATTCACCAGCTACGACCGCAACCATCTGGTGCTGTTCGACTGGGTGGGCTTCGACAACTTCGCCAAGGTGTTCTCCAACAGCGGCGGCACCGTCAACGCCCGCCTGTTCCTGCAGGTGACCATCTGGACGCTGGTCTGGGCGTTTTTCGCCACCTTCCTGAACTTCTTTATCGGCATGTTCTTCGCGATGGTCATCAACCGCAAGACCACGCGCTTCAAGGGCTTCTGGCGTGCGTGCTTCTCCATGTCCATCGCCGTGCCGCAGTTCGTCTCCCTGCTGGTCATGCGCACCATGCTTCAGCCCACCGGCGCCATCAACCGCCTGCTCATGGAGTGGGGTTGGATTGATCAGGCTCTGCCGTTCTTCACGGATGCCACTTGGGCTCGCGTCACGGTCATCGTGATCAACCTGTGGGTTGGTATTCCGTACACCATCATGCAGGTCACCGGTATTCTGCAGAACATCCCGACCGATCAGTACGAGGCGGCCAAGATCGACGGCGCGAACTGGTGGCAGATCTTCACCAAGATCACCATGCCGTACATCATCTTCGTGCTTACCCCGTACCTGATCACCACGTTCACCGGCAACGTGAACAACTTCAACGTGATCTACCTGCTGTCCGGCGGCAACCCGGTGCCGGTCGGCGATTCCGCAGGCAAGACCGACCTTCTGATCACCTGGCTGTACAAGCTGACCGTCGATAAGAACGATTACAACCTCGGTGCCGTGATTGGCATCATGACGTTCATCGTCCTCGCGGTGGTGTCGCTGATCACCTACCGCAATTCCGGTTCCTACAAGAACGAGGAGACATTCCGATGAGCAGGCATTCCGAGCAGGCCATACAGACGACTGCCCGTATGAAGCGACCCGAATCGCACGGTCTGATGCATGACGCCAAGAAGCGTCGTATTCTTGGCGACGTCCTCTCCTATCTCTTCCTGGGAGTCATGGCCATCATCTGGCTGATTCCGATTGTCTGGGTGTTTGCGGAGAGCTTCAACAAGAACACCGCCCCCTACACCAAGACGTTCTTCCCCACCGAGTTCTCGCTCGACAACTACATCACGCTGTTCACCGACCGCTCGGTGCTGAACTTCCCGAAGATGTTCATGAACACGTTCATCGTGGCGTGCTTCGTGTGCCTCATCTCGGTGGTGTTCGTGCTGTCCGTGGCCTACTGCATGAGCCGCATGCGCTTCCGCACCCGCAAGACCTTCATGAACGTGGTGCTGGTGCTTGGCATGTTCCCCGGCATCATGGCCGTTTCCGCCATCTACTTCATCTTGAAGGCCGTGGGTCTGACCAGCGAAGGCATGACCACCATCGCCCTGATTCTGGTCTACTCCGCCGGTACCGGCGCGGGCTTCTACGTGATGAAGGGATACATGGATACGATTCCGACCTCGCTTGACGAGGCCGCGCTGCTGGACGGTTGCACCCGTCTGCAGGTGTTCACCAAGATCATCATCCCGATTTGTAAGCCCATGATCGTCTACCAGGCCATCATCGGCTTCCTGACCCCGTGGCTCGACTTCGTGATGGCCAAGGTGATTTGCCGCACGCAGTCCAATTACACAGTGGCCCTCGGCCTGTGGCTCATGCTGCAGAAGGAATACATCCAGAACTGGTACGCGCGCTTCGCCGCAGCAGCCGTGGTGATTTCCATCCCGATCGCCATCCTATTCATCGTCATGCAGCGCTTCTACCAGGAATCGATGTCTGGTTCGGTTAAGGGCTGACGCGTTAAGCAGACAGCCCGGTGGGCTGTCTGTAGCGTCAGCCTGAGCGAGGCGATAGCCGGGCGAAGGTCGGATTGAGCCTCGCCGCAGGCGAGTCCGTAATTGCAGGACTGAGCCGTTAAGTAGTGGGGTTTAACTTGGCTCCCCTCTGAAGAGGGGAGCCAGAACAGGAAGGCGCAACCTTATGAACGAAGTGGAGATGGCAAAGCAGCGGCGTGGTGAGAAGCGCCGCCGCAAGGGCCTGTCCGTATTCCGTCTCAAGATGATCGGCGCCCTATTCATGGCATTGGGCGTGGCCGGCGTCTCGGTCCTGCCGTCCATGTTGGGCGACCCGACTCAGGACATGGCTGCACTGACCGTGGTGGTGGCGTGCACGGCGGCTTCATGGTGCGCCATCCCCATCTACTCATGGCTGCTGTTCGACGGCTACCGGCATACGGGCAGCATTGGAAAATATGTGCTCCGTCTGTTCATCGTCGCGGTGGTCAGCGATGTGCCGTACGACCTGATTATGACCGGCAAGCCATTCGACTTGAGCGCGCAGAACTCGGTGTATGGCTTGGTCATCGCCCTGGTCGTGCTCATGCTGGTGGATTGGATTGCATACCAGTACGGCGGGGAGAGTCTGCGCCCGTGGTCCGGTGCTCAGCGAGGTGGTGCGGCTGCGGTGCGTTGGCTGCTGACCATTGTAGTCATTCTGACCGGACTGCTGTGGGCGTTGCTGCTGCGCGTGGGCGTGGATCAGCGGATTATGTATACCGGTGTGCTGACGCTGCTGTTTGTGCTGGTGTTCTACTTCCTGAACGCGCGTGAAAATACGATGATGTTCACCGCCGGGCTGCTGGGTGCCGTGATGTGCATTACGCCCGGTATTGGTGTGGCCTTCCTGCACTACCGCAATGACGAAGTCGGGTTCAAGCAGTCTTGGACCAAGTGGGCCTGGTACGCGGTCTATCCAGTGCTTTTGATTATCGGCGCGCTGGACTAGTTACGCCATTTCCCCGAATGGAATATCGGTGCTGCGCGGCACTAGCTGTGCCTCGAGCACCTCGTGCGGGTCATAGAGCGTCTTGCCACTGATGAGCGTCAACGCCTTATTGGCAGCTGCGCGGCCCATCGCATACGGATCCTGACGCATGGTCGTCAAGTTGATGGTGTCGGCATAGGGGCTGTCGTCAAAGCCGACAATCGAATAATCGCGCGGCGTGCGGTGGCCGTAACGCTCCAGCTTGAGCACCAGCGGAATCGCCATCATATCCATCTGGCAGCAGATTGCGTCCGGGAACTCATCCATCGCCAGCAGCGCGGATAATGCGGAGTCGGCGAAGGCCGGGCCGCGCGGCACGGAGAGCACTTCCCAATTGATGTCGTGCTTGCCTTCGGCGTCCTTGCAGGCGTTGATGAAGCCCTGTGCGCGTGCGTCAATCGAGGAATCCAGCCCGGCGGCCTCGGAACAGGGGTAGACGATGTGCTTGTGACCGAGGTTGATGAGATGCTGCGCGGCCGTGTACATGCCTTTTTCGTCGTCGATGCTGATGGTGGCGTCAAAGCTTTCGGAAGACGGCGTATTGATGCCGATGATCGGCACATGAATGCGCTGCAGCTGCTCGACCTCGTGCGGATCGATAGCGAACGAGGCCACGAAAACGGCATCGACATTGCGGCGAATCGGCAGGTCGGTGAAGAACTCATGACGGTTTGCGGCGGTATCGATGTGCTGGAACAGCGAGATGTCATAGCCGGCCGGATGCATCACCGATTCGATGCCCGCGAACGTTTGCGTATTGAACCAGCTGGTGATCTCCTCATTCATCAGCATCGCCACACGGTAGGTCTGTCCGGACTTCAGGGCGGTGGCGGAGCGGGAGATGTTGAAATCGAGCTTATCGGCCACATCCAGCACCTTGCGGCGGGTCTTCGCCGAGACGAGTTCCGGGCGGGTGAAGGCGCGCGACACTGTAGAAATGGAGACTCCGGCCTCCTTGGCTACTTGGTAGATGTCTGCCTTGCCCATGTTCCTCCTCGTGCAATTCGTGGTATCGGCTATGCCACGTAATCCCCCTAACGGGTTGCGCCATCCACGATGTGTAATCATTTGTATCATATACTGCAAACGTTAGCGCGAAGCTGGGGGAAGTGTTGCTTGGTGTGGTATGCTGATTGGGACATAGTGTTGCGAACGTATGCAGTCTGTCAACTGTGCTGCATGCCGTTTCTGCAGGAGTGGTGCTGAAAGTGTTGCAAACGTTGTCAACGGTCTGACCGTGCGATAGGGGGGTTCCCTTCATGGTTCGTGCGGTCAATGCTCAAGGATGAGAGAAAGGACTCATATGGCCGTACGACGATTCAGCTCGCTCGCCAAACGCCTTGCCGTAACCGGCATAGCGGTGGCAATGTTTGCCACAACACTGGTAGCATTGCCGGCTTCTGCGGACGAGGCCGAGGCCAATGCACAGGCGCGCACATCTGTTGGCGCGCCGGGCGATGTGATCGCCATCGCATTCCAAACCAACTGGAATTCGGTGGCCAAGGAGTGTACCGAGGCTTACGGCCCCGAAGGTGTGGGCTACGTACAGGTCTCCCCGCCGATGGAGTCCATCCAGGGCACTGAATGGTGGACCTCCTACCAGCCGGTCAGCTACAAGCTCGACTCCAAGCTCGGTACGGAAGCCGAGTTCAAGACCATGATCGCCACGTGCAACGCGGCGGGCGTCGAGATCATCGCCGACTCGGTCATCAACCACACCACCGGCGCCGATCAGGGCGAGGGCACCGGCGTCGCCGGCAGCAAGTACGACGGCGAGGGCAACTTCCCTGCAATCCCGTACACCAAAGAGAACTTCCACGACTGCACCAAGAACATCGGCGACTACACCGACGCCGACGAAGTACAGAACTGCCGCCTGACCAGCCTGCAGGACCTCGACACCAGCCAGGAATACGTGCAGGACAAGCTCGCCGACTACATGAACCGCCTGCTCGACCTCGGCGTCTACGGATTCCGCGTCGACGCGGTCAAACACATCGCCACGGCCGACGTGGCCGCCATCAAGGCCAAGCTCGCCGAGAAGTCCGGCCGCAACGCCGACGATATCTTCTTCGAGCAGGAAGTCATCGGCAACGCCTCCGAAGCCGCGGAAATCCAGCCGAGCAACTATGTGGCGAACGGCAAGGTCTCCGAATTCAACTTCACCAACCACCTGTCGGTCGCCTTCGCCGGCGACATCACCGACACCAGCAAGGGCCTTGCGAAGGTCGGCGGCGACGGCTGGGTGAGCTCCGACAAGGCCGCAGTGTGGGTGACCAACTGGGATACAGAGCGCGGATCGTCCATCACCTATAAGAAGGGCTCGAAGTACCTGCTCGCGAACGCGTTCATGCTCGCGTACGACTACGGCCAGCCGCACATCTACTCCGGCTACTACTTCGACAACTCCGACGACGGCGCTCCCGGCGCCACCGAAACCTCCGTGCCCGACATGGAGTGCCCGACCGACGGCTCGATGACCTCCGGCACCTGGCAGTGCGCCGAACGTTGGACCGCGATCCGCGGCATGATCGGCTTCCACAACGCGGTCAACGGCACTGACGTCACCAACTGGAAGGCGTACGACACCAACGTGCTCGGCTTCGGTCGCGGCGACGTCGGCTACCTCGCGCTCAACAACAGCGCCGACGACTCCAAGCAGACGTTCCAGACGTCACTGCCCGCCGGCGAATACTGCAACGTGTACGCCACCGGCGACTGCTCTGCAACTGTGACCGTGAAGGACGACGGCACGTTCGACGCGACGCTCGCGAAGAATTCCGCCATCGCGATCTACGCGGGCGCGACCAAGGATTCCTGGACCGGCACGACCAAGTCCGATCCGTCCGATCCGGACCTGTCCGTCAACGACGAGACCAAGAAGGCCACGGCCGACACGAGCCGCACCATCTACTACAAGCTGCCCGACGGCTACAAGAAGGCCGCCAACCAGATCGACGTGACCATCCACTACCACCGCCTCGCCGACGACTACGCCAGCGAAGACGGCATGAAGGCATGGGACATCTGGGGCTGGGCCGACGGCGTCAACGGTGCTGCCTACCCGTTCGCCGAGCACGACGACTACGGCCTGATCGCCAAGTACACGCTCAAGGGCAGCGGCGTGAGCGCTCCGCAGTTCATCGTGCGCTACGGCGGCGACAGCTGGGAAGCCAAGGATCCGAACGACGAGAACCGCACGATCCCGCAGTCCGCCATCACCGTGAACGCCGACGGCACCGCATCCGCCGAAATCTGGCTGGTGCAGGGCGACACGACGATCTACACCAACGGCACGCTCTACGACGCCAAGGGCACGATCGTCTCCGCCGAAATGACCGACTTCAACACCATCACGGTCAAGCTCAACAAGGCGCTCACCATCGACAAGCCGGCCGACGCGGTGTCGGTCGAGGGTGCGAAGATCAAGGACGTGAAGGCTAGCGGGAACACCGTGACCATTACCACGGCCGACAATCTTGACGTGACCAAGGCCTACAAGGTGACGATCGAGGACTACGGCACGCAGAACGTGTCGCTCGGCGCCGTCGTGCGCTCCGACGCGTTCGACAAGAAGTACGCCTACGACGGCGATGATCTTGGCGTGACCTACAAGGCCGAGAAGTCCACGTTCAAGCTGTGGGCGCCGACCGCCACCAAGGTGACGCTGCGCCTGTACGCCGACTCCACCGATCCGAAGGCAGCGCAGACCGACGCCGTGACGCTGGAGAAGTCCGGCAAGAAGGGCGTGTGGACGTTCACCGTGGACAAGGATCTCAAGGATTACGCCTACGACTACGAGCTGACCTTCGCCGACGGCACGGTAAACACGTCCGCCGACCCGTACGCGACCGCCGCCGTGTCCAACGGCGAGCGATCCGTCGTGCTCTCCGACAAGGAGAAGGGCTATGCCGGCAAGCGCATGGCGTCGTTCAGCAAGCCGACCGACGCGATCATCACCGAGGCGAACGTTCGTGACATGACCATCAACCCGAACTCCGGCGTCTCCGAAGCCAATCGCGGCAAGTATCTCGGCTTCGTCGAGGAGGGCACCACGGTCGACGGCAAGCAGGGCGCGGCGCCCACCGGCATCGACTACCTCAAGTCGTTCGGCGTGACGCATGTGCAGATCATGCCCGTCTACGACTACGGTTCCGTGGACGAGACCGGCGATCTGAGCTACGGCGCGCAGTACAACTGGGGCTACGATCCGGAGAACTACAACGTGCCGGAAGGCTCGTACTCCTCCGACCCGAGTGACCCGAGCGCTCGCGTCAAGGAAATGAAGCAGATGGTCTCCGGGCTGCACAAGAACGGCCTGTACGTGGTGATGGATGTGGTCTACAACCACGTCTACAACGCCTCCGAACACGCCTTCAACAAGACCGTGCCTGGCTACTACTTCCGCTACGACGCCAATGGCAACCTGACCAACGGCTCCGGCTGCGGCAACGACGTGGCTTCCGAGCGTGCGATGGCCCGTAAGTACATCGTCGATTCCGTGAAGTACTGGGCGACCGAGTACAACGTGGACGGCTTCCGCTTCGACCTCATGGGTCTGATTGACCAGACCACCATGAATCAGGTGCGTGCGGCGCTTGACGAGATCGATCCGTCGATTCTCGCCATCGGCGAAGGCTGGGATATGACTGACGCCATTGGCAACCAGGAAACCACGCAGCCCAATGCCTCCAAGGTCAAGGGCGTGGCGTTCTTCAACGACTCCCTGCGCGACGCGATCAAGGGCAGCGTGTTCTCCGACGAGGACACCGGCTTCATCGCCGGCAAGGCCGACAAGGAGAACCTCATCGCCACCAACGTGCTCGGCTGCAACAACAAGCGCGAGGGCATCGATGAGAACGGCCACTGCAACAACGGCACCGCCGACACGAACTACGGCGGCGCGGATCAGGTGGTGCAGTACGTCGAGATCCACGACAACCTGACCTTGTACGACAAGCTGGTCAAGAGCGCGCCCAACGACTCCGAGGAGACGCGACTCGCTCGCGCCAAGCTCGCCGACTCGCTGATTCTGCTCTCGCAGGGCATCGCCGACATGCAGTTCGGCCAGGAGTTCCTGCGCACCAAGGGCGGCAATGGCAACAGCTACAACGCCGGTGACGCGGTGAACGCCATCGACTGGAACCGCACGGTCGAGCAGGCGGGTTCCGTGAACTATGTGAAGGGCCTGATCGCCCTGCGCAAGTCCATCAAGAACCTGCACCTGAGCAGCTATGATGACATCGCCAAGAACATGACGGTGCTGCAGCAGTCCGACGGCGTGGTGGCCTACCGGCTGAAGGACGGCGGCGACACGTATGTGGTGGTGTTCAACGCCAACGAATCGGCCGCAACGGTCGAGGCCGTGCCGGCTGGCAAGTACACCGTGCTGGCCGCCGATGGCAAGGTGACGGAGACGCAGGATAAGAATGCTGCAACCACCGTGGGCGCTGACGGCTACCAGGCCGGAGCGCTCGCCGCTGCCGTGCTCAAGGCCGGCGCCGACGATGATTCGACCAAGCCCGATGGCGGCAAGGACGATTCCTCCAAGCCGGGCAACAACGACGGCAAGGACGATAATCAGTCGGGCGGCACCGCCACCCCGGGTACTCCGGGCGATAGTGGCAACGGCAATGGTCAGACCGGTGACGGCAACGCCTCCAACGGCGCATCCGACACCGCGGCCGGCCAATCCCAGCAGTTCGCCGCTGCCGCTCTGCCCAACACCGGCGTAGCCCTGTCCGTCATGGCGGTCGCCGTATTGGTGATGACCGCTGCCGGCATGCTGTTGCAGCGGTTCTCCAAGGGCAGCAATGTCGTCAACAGTAAGGAGGGCTCCGAACAGTAGTCCACACCGCGTCAGTTGCTGAGTGGCCCCCGCTGGTGAACCGCACCCCGATTGTTGGACTGAGGAAATTCGGATTCGATGATCGGAGGTGCGGTTTTTCGTATGTGTGAGGGTCGGAGAGGGCATTATGACGACGGGTTCCGGCGAGAGGCATTGAAGCTTATCAGAGCGGGTGTGGGTTACAAGTCGTTGGCCCGCCGGCTTGCGATGCCGGTGCATACCGCGAAACAATGGGTCATGCTGTATAGATCCGGCGGGGAAGAGGCGGTCATGGGCTCGCGGGGCAATCGACGGTACGATTGGGAGACGAAGGTCGCGGCCGCGCGCGACCACGTCGAGAACGGCCTGACCAAGACGGAGGTCATGGCCGAGCACGGTATCGCCAGCATCGCGACGCTGGGGCGCTGGTGCCGCGAGTACCGGGCCGGCGGCGCGGATGCGTTGAGGCCGAAGCCCAAGGGCAGGCCCAAAGGCTCGAGATCCAGACCGAAACCCGAGCCGACGCGCGAGCAGGAGCTCGCCGAGGAGATCGCCTATCTGAGGGCGAAGGTCGCGTACCTGGAAAAACTGCGGGCCCTGCGGGCGAACAAGTCACGAGACGCGAGAAAAGCGCCGTCGTCCGACTGCTCGCAGGGCGGGGACACCGGCCCGGCCATTTGCTGAGGATAGCCGGGCTGGCCGGATCCACATACTTCCATCACCTGTCGCGCCCGGGGCATGTGACGCGGGCCGACCTCGAACCGTTGGTCGGCGAGATCTGGGCGCGGACGGCGAACGGATGCGGCCGCCGGCAGATCCACATGTGCCTGGTCCACGGGTTCGGCCGGAAGGTATCGGCCAAGACCGTGCTCAGGGTCATGCGCCGCATGGGGCTCAAATGCCCGATCCGCGCGGCCAGCCCCTGGAGGAGATACGGCTCGTACGGGGGCGACATGGGCGGGAAGGTGCCGAACCTGCTCAAACGCGACTTCGGGGCGGGCGGGCCGTTCGCCAAGCTCGGCGCCGACGTCGCCGAGTTCAAGGTCGCCGGCTCCAAGGCGTACCTCGCGCCCGTGTACGACATGGCCGGCAAGGAGATCACGGCCTGGGACGTCAGCCGGCACCCCGACATGGAACAGCGGAAGCGCCTGCTCGCCATGCTCGGGGACAAGCTGCCCGACGGCGCGAACCCGATCCTGCATTCCGACATGGGATGGCAGTACCGGCACCCGTGGTGGAGAAAGGAGCTCGAACGGCTGAACATCCGCCAGTCCATGAGCCGCAAGGGCAACTGCCTGGACAACGCCGCCACCGAACAGGTGTTCGGCCACCTCAAGGACGAGTTCTGCCGGGGACGCGAATTCGACTCGTACGAGCGGTTCAAGTCCGAGCTCGACGCCTATATCATCCACTGGAACACCAAACGACGCCAGATACGACTCGAGGGACACACCCCGGAGGAATACCGGAGCATGTCCCTCGCAACCTAGAACGGTATCCTAATAAACAACGTCCAACAAACGGGGCGCAGTTCACCCGAATACGCGGCGCTCGACGACGCGACCCGCGCGCAGGTCGAGGAGCTGCACGCCTCGGTGGCCGCCGCCAATGACAGCGCCGAGCCGATGGACGTCAACGCCTCGTGGGACGCCAAACGGCAGGCGCTGTGGCTGATCTTCTCCGCGCCGCGTTCCGAGGAGCGCGAGACCGCCTTCGCCGAGTTCAAGCGCGCGGCGGGGCCGGACCTGGTGCGTGACCACCATGACATGTTCGAATTCCAGCGCTGGCTGCAGTGGATCGCCGATGAACAGGTGGCCGCCGCGCAGCAGGCCGCCAAGGACTCCGGCATGGCGCTCGGCCTGATGCAGGACATGGCGGTGGGCGTGCACGCCCTCGGCGCCGACGTGTGGTGGAGCCCCGAACGGTTCGCCGACGGCGTGACTGTCGGCGCCCCGCCGGACTTCTACAACCAGCTCGGCCAGGACTGGGGGCAGCCGCCGTTCAGCCCGCAGTACCTGGAATCCACCGGTTACCGCGTCTACCGTGAGATGGTGCACAACATGTTCGCGCACGCCGGCGCCCTGCGCATCGACCATGTGCTCGGCCTGTTCCGCCTGTGGTGGATCCCGCGCGGCTGCACCGCGCGCGACGGTGCCTATGTGACCTACAACCACGAGGTCATGCTCTCCATCCTGGCGATCGAGGCCTCCCGCGCGAACGGTGTGGTCATCGGCGAGGATCTGGGCACCGTGCCCGAATACGTCTCCAAGGTGCTGGCCGAACACGGCGTGCTGGGCACCGCCGTGGAATGGTTCTCCCGCGTGGACAACTCCCCGAACGCCGGCGACCCGTATGCCCCGCCGGAGGACTACCGCAAGTACGCGCTCGCTTCCGTGACCACGCATGACCTGCCGCCGACGGCGGGCTATCTGAAGCTGGAGCACGTCGACCTGCGCGAGGAGCTGAATCTGCTCAACGAACCGGCCGAGCAGTTCCGCGCCGAGGTACAGGCCGAGATCGATCAGATGCTGGCGCTGCTGGTTTCGTGCGGATACCTGCCGCAGGAGGTGGCCGACGGGCTGAAGGCCGCCTGCGCGCCGGACGCCGACGATGCCGAGACGGCCGACCGCGAGGCGCTGATCCAGCGTGTAGTGGAGGCCATGCACGTCATGCTGCGGGATTCGCCGAGCGTGCTGGTGCAGGCCGCGCTGGTGGACGGCGTGGGCGAGCACCGCACCCAGAACCAGCCGGGCACCAGCTGGGAGTACCCGAACTGGCGCATCCCGCTGGCCGACGAGACCGGGCGCGTGGTGCATACCGAGGAGGTCTTCGACCTGCCGCGGGTGCAGTCGTTGGCCGCGGCGCTGAACCGCTGAGACGGGCTTCGCACTACCTCGGGTTTGAAATTTCAATCGCCGGAGTATCAACCCTCCGGCATAGAAACCCCGAGGTAGTGCGAACCTGCCTCTGCGCTACTGGAGGTCTTCCCCCAGAAGCCAAGCCGCATATAAGGGAATGCTGCGGATACCGTTGCCGACACCGAAGTTACGTGCACTGACGCGCACGAGATACGGCGGATGGTAGCGTTCCCGGAATGATTCGAGGCTTCTGGCGGTGACGTTGCGTCCGGACTTGACCTCGATGGGGATGACGTCGCCTTGTTTGGCGCGGGCGATGAATTCGACCTCTGCTTTGCTGGTAGTACCCCAGTAATATACGGATGAATCCGAGGCGACGAGCTGCTGCAGCACATAGTTTTCGGTGATGCCTCCGCGGAATCCGGCTGCCTTGTCCGTCGCCGGTTCCAGATCCTGCGGGATGGCTTCATACTGCGCCGACAGCAATCCGACATCAGCTGTATATATCTTGAACGAGCTACTGTTCTCGAAGGTTTTCAGCGGTGCCGTGGCCTCGGTGACTTGGGTGCATCGCATGATGATGCCCGCAGCGTCCAGCCATGCGATGGCATTCTCGTATATTGCAGCCCGGCCCCCCGACTTGATGAGCTTGTACTGAAATTTATGGTTCTCCTTGGCCAGTTGCTGGGGAATGCTGTTCCATACGGCCATGATGCGCGGCGTTTCCGTGGGTGTGGCGTACTTGGCCATATCCGCGAGATATGCCACGTTGATTTCCTGCTGCTTGTTGCGCGCAGATTCCATTGCGTCGATGCCGGGGGCATCATTGGCGACGTATGCCGAGACGATTTCCGGCATGCCGCCGATGAGCTCATATTCATGGACAAGCTGCAGGGCGCGATCATGCAGGGCGAACGCCTGATCTGGGGCGTTCTCATACGCGTCGCGTATGGCGTCGGCCAGACGTGTTTCTCCGCGTGCCCACAGGAACTCTTCAAAACTCAATGGGCGCAGCTGCAGTAAATCGACCTTGCCGACGGGGAACGAGTACAGCTCGCGTTTGAGGGCGACGCCTAGTAAACTACCGGCTGCCACGACGTGGTATTGCGGTGCGTCATCGCAGAAATATTTCAACGAGGTCAACGCTCTTTCGCATAACTGTACTTCGTCGAAGACTATCAATGTGCGATCGGGGTTGATGGAAGTATGCAGAAAAACTTCCAGCTTGGGCACGAGCTCGGCTGGCGCGAGTGAAGCGTCGAATAAGGCCGCTGCCTGGGCGTCCCGGGAAAAGTCGATGTAGGCCAAAGAATCGTAGCGATCCGAGGCGAGCTGTTTGATGGCATAGGTTTTCCCTACCTGCCGTGCGCCGAAAATCACCAAAGGCTTGCGGTGCGACGACGCGCTCCACGCCTGAAGCTTGTGACTGATTGCGCGACGCATGCTCGGCATAGTGTCTCCCTTGGACCGTGAATGGAAATTAGTGTAAAAGTATACATTTTTTTCCGGAAAAAAATGTAGGATTCGACATTATTTTCCGCTGGGGTGTGTGGTGGGTTGAGGTGGGCTTCGCACTACCTTGGGGTTGAATTTCGGGTAACGGAATATCAACCCTCCGGCATCGAAACCCCGAGGTAGTGCGAACCTGCAACATGGATGATAACGTTTGCACTATTTGCTACACTGATACTCGGATTACGGTGCATTTGCGTCGGATCAGATGTTGACAGCGCTGTACATCATGTGTGGCCGAAAGGAGCTGTATATGACCCTGAACAACACCCATGCGGACTGGTGGAAACAAGCGGTGGTCTACCAGGTCTACCCGCGTAGCTTCAAGGACGTGAACGGTGACGGTCTGGGCGACATCGCCGGCGTGACCGACCGCATCCCCTACTTGAAGGAACTGGGCGTGGACGCCATCTGGCTCTCGCCGTTCTATCCGTCCGAGCTGGCCGACGGCGGCTACGACGTCATCGGCTACCGTGACGTGGATCCGCGGCTGGGCACCATGGACGACTTCGACGCGATGGCCGCCGCCGCGCATGAGGCCGGTATGAAGGTGATCGTGGACATCGTGCCGAACCACACCTCCGACGGGCACGTCTGGTTCCAGGAGGCGCTGGCGGCGGAGCCCGGTTCCCCGCCCGCGACCGGTACATCTTCCGAGACGGCCTGGGCGAGCACGGCGAGCTGCCTCCGAACGACTGGCAGTCGATCTTCGGCGGCGGCGCCTGGGAGCGGGTGCCGGACGGCCAGTGGTACCTGCACATGTTCGCCAAGGAGCAGCCGGACCTCAACTGGAAGAACCCGGAGGTCCACGAGGAGTTCAAGAAGACCCTGCGCTTCTGGTCCGACCATGGCGCCGACGGCTTCCGCATCGACGTGGCGCATGGTCTGGCCAAGGACCTCGACAGCGCCCCGCTGACCGAGCTGGCGTTGAGGGGCAACCCGTTGGAGGGGCTGTGCCATGACGGCACGAATCCGCTATGGGACCGCCCCGAGGTACATGACATCTACCGCGAATGGCGCGAGGTGTTCAACGAGTACGACCCGCCGCGCTTCGCCGTCGGCGAGGCATGGGTGGTGCCCGAGCACCAGCATCTGTACGCCTCCGAGGAGGAGCTGGGGCAGGTGTTCAACTTCGAGTTCGCCAAGGCCGACTGGTTCGCCGAGGACTTCCGCACCGCCATCCGCGAAGGCTTGGAATCCGCCGAGGAATCCGGTTCCACCACCACCTGGGTGATGAGCAACCATGACGTGGTCCGCCATGCCAGCCGATACGGCCTGCCGCAGGTGAAGACGCAGTGGTGCCACCAGCTGGCCGATGCGTGGCTGTTGCGCAGCGGCTCGAACTTCATCGAGGACCGCACGCTCGGCACCCGCCGCGTCCGCGCCGCCATCATGATGGAGCTCGGCCTGCCCGGCTCCGTGTACGTGTATCAGGGCGAAGAACTGGGCCTGTTCGAGGTGGCGGATATACCGTGGGACCGCCTGGAGGACCCGACCCCGTTCCGCACCGACCACGGCCGTACGGCCAAAGGGCGCGACGGCTGCCGTGTGCCGTTGCCGTGGGTCGCCGCCGATACGCCGACCCCGGCGCCGTGGGACGCGAAGTTCGGCACCGGTGCCTCGTTCGGGTTCTCGCCTGCCACGCGCCCCGACGGTACGCCCGCCGCCGATCCGCATCTGCCCCAGCCGCTGTGGTTCAAGGACCACGCGGCCGACGCCGAGGACGCGGACCCCGACTCGATGCTCAACCTGTACCGTCGCGCGCTCGCGTTCCGCCAGCGGATGCTCACGCCGACCGGCGACACCTCGATCCGCTGGATCGGCGAAAGCGAGTTCGGCGAGCGTGCGCCGCAGGTGGTGGCGTACTCGCGTCCGAGCACCGACGAGGGCGGCGACCGCTTCGCCAGCGTCACGAACTTCGGCCCGGAGCCGGTCGAGCTGCCGGCCGGCGAGGTGCTGTTCGCCTCCGGCCCGATCGAGGGGCGCCGTCTGCCCGCCGACACCACCGTGTGGATGATGGTCTGATCCGCGTTCCGTCGCTGCGATGGCCACGGCCGCGCACCCCGGAACGCCGGGACGCGCGGCCGTGGCCGTTTTGTGCGATTCGGGTCGTGGCGCCCACCGGCCCGCTCCCCGCCCCACCCGCCGGGCGGGCGGTTCGGCGCC
>OBYW01000414.1_pt1 | contig 20797 bp, 18 predicted proteins | sample 1476841 | NCBI WGS metagenome assembly OBYW01 (sample SAMEA2580222, study PRJEB22360) | human gut metagenome | biome: human gut; feature: human-associated habitat; material: faeces | place: Denmark | collected 2008/2010
GGTAGCCGTCCGGGGGTGATTGGCGACGTGATGGAGGGCATCTCCGTCGGGACTCGCTTCCACGCCCAGGAATCGCCGCTGGAAAACCGTAAGCGCTGGATTTTCGGCGCGCCGCCGGCGGGCGAAATTACCGTGGACGCCGGCGCGACCCAGGCAATTCTCGAACGCGGCAGCTCCCTGCTGCCGAAAGGAATTAAAACCATCACCGGCAACTTCTCGCGCGGTGAAGTGATCCGGATTCGCAGCCTTGAAGGCCGCGATATTGCCCACGGCGTCAGCCGCTATAACAGCGATGCGCTGCGCCGCATCGCCGGGCAGCACTCGCAGCAGATCGATGCCATTCTGGGCTATGAATACGGCCCGGTCGCCGTCCACCGTGACGACATGATTATCCGTTAAGGAGCTGAAAATGCTGGAACAAATGGGCATTGCTGCCAAAGCGGCCTCGTACAAACTCGCGCAGCTTTCCAGCCGCGAAAAGAACCGGGTGCTGGAAAAGATTGCCGACTATCTTGAAGCGCAGACCGACGCGATCCTGCGGGCTAACGCTGAGGATCTGGCGGAAGCGCGCGCCAACGGTTTGAGCGAGGCGCTGCTTGACCGCCTGGCGCTCAACCCGGCGCGCCTGAGCGGGATTGCTAACGATGTTCGTCAGGTCTGCAGCCTGGCGGACCCGGTCGGTCAGGTAATCGACGGCGGTCTGCTGGACAGCGGCCTGCGCATTGAGCGTCGCCGCGTGCCGCTGGGCGTGGTGGGCGTAATTTATGAAGCCCGTCCGAACGTGACCGTCGACGTCGCCTCTTTGTGCCTGAAAACCGGCAACGCGGCGATTCTGCGCGGCGGTAAAGAGACCTGGCGCACCAACGCCGCCACGGTGAAAGTGATTCAGCAGGCGCTGCAGGAGTGCGGCTTACCGGCGGCCACCGTGCAGGCGATTGAGAGCCCGGATCGCGCGCTGGTCGGCGAGATGCTGAAGATGGATAAGTATATCGATATGCTGATCCCGCGCGGCGGCGCAGGTTTGCATAAGCTGTGCCGCGAGCAGTCGACGATCCCGGTGATCACCGGCGGTATCGGCGTCTGCCATATTTATATCGACCACTCCGCCGACGTTGCCGAAGCGCTGAAGGTTATCGTTAACGCCAAAGTGCAGCGCCCGAGCGCCTGTAACTCGGTCGAAACGCTGCTGGTGCATCAGGATATCGCCGAACGCTTCCTGCCCGCGCTGAGCAGGCAGATGGCGGAAAGCGGCGTTAGCCTGCACGCCGATGCGGCCTCCCTGCCCGCGCTGCAAAACGGCCCGGCCAGCGTAGAGCCGGTGAAAGCGGAGCAGTATGACAATGAGTATCTGTCGCTGGATCTGAACGTGAAGGTGGTGGCCGATCAGGATGAAGCGGTAGCGCATATTCGCGAGCACGGCACCCAGCATTCTGACGCCATCCTGACGCGCACCCTGGGCAACGCGAACCGCTTTATCAACGAGGTGGATTCCTCGGCGGTGTACGTCAACGCCTCTACCCGCTTTACCGACGGCGGCCAGTTTGGCCTCGGCGCGGAAGTGGCGGTCAGCACCCAGAAGCTGCACGCGCGCGGCCCGATGGGCCTGGAAGCCCTGACGACCTATAAGTGGATTGGTTTCGGCGACGATACCATTCGTGCTTAATGCTAATTGGGTGATGCAAAAGTAGCCGTTTGATTCGCAAGGGCATTGACGCATCACCCACTTAGTTTTAACCTTCTATCCCGTGCTTACGCTCGTCAGCACATCTTGCAGGGCCGATATAGCTCAGTTGGTAGAGCAGCGCATTCGTAATGCGAAGGTCGTAGGTTCGACTCCTATTATCGGCACCATCTTTTCTAGTAAAATCATCTGGTTACTGTTTCTTTTTTGTTTTTTTAACACGAATGTGCATTTTTGCGCGTTGTGAGTGTGACAAAATTGTGGCAGGTACAGTGAGATTGTTTGTGACTCAATGCAAAGGTATGCTTACAGCATGTGTTACCTTGAAGCTCCCCTCTATCTTTTCTTTTGAGCAATATTACTAATTTAATGGCTTCTGGTTGCGGATGTTGTCCGTCCAGTTCACTGCCTGCACGGATGGATCGAAAAGATGTTACTGCAAAAACATACATTCAAACACGTTTAGTCGTCCAGTTGGGTATTTGCATTCACTTGACTACCCACTTACGTTTTACTTGGTCATCTCTAACAAAAAATGCATCCAATACCCTGCTATTGACAGGCAGCTTTGAGCGACAAGCGGACCTAAACGATGTTAGGAATAAAATAAATCCATAAATATCATTTATTTATATATTTCCAGATTGATTTTAACAGATTTCTCTACACGTACCTCACATGATTATCTGTACACCTAGCAAATCGAAGAAAATTGCCATGGTCACCACACCCCATAAACCTACGTGGCCGCAAGGTAAGTTACAGAGGACACCTTCAGTTTTTGATAAAAAAAGCTGATAAATAATTCAGTAAGGCATAATATGTAATTTTTGAAGCACTATATTCAGGAACAAAACATGTCAGAAAATAAAAAATGGAAGGAAAAATTAATATCTTCAAGCTTCCCTCTTGAATACCTTGTATCAAGGAAGTTGGCCGCCTTAGATATTGCTGTGCAAAATGAATTTACTTACTCACGTGACGACGCTGGGATTTTAAAAGATTTTTCAATTGATCTGCAGGGCAATTATTGGAATGAAGAATGTACATTTAATTTAATATTCCTTATAGAATGCAAGCAAAGGCATGATAAGAATAAATGGTTGTTTATGAGAGATCCAAATATTTCAGACTTCAGTTCTCATACCTTAGGCTATACCATACGAACTGTCGATAACTTCACTCGTATGATAGTGCCGACAGAGTCGACGTATGCTCTAGATGAAAAAATTGATTTTGTTGTTAAAGGTCTGGAAATTGATACTAGCAACGGCAATGTATATGACAACGAATTAAAACATGGGCTTTCCAAGCTAGCATATGCCTTGCCGGATGTCATGATAAAAAATATTTCACACTGCATTCACTCGCATAAGGAAGATAATATTCCATTTTTCTTCGTACCCATACTGCTAACAACTTCAGAATTATTTGTCACTCATGACGACTTTTCTTTAGAGAAAATCAGAGGAGCGCAAGAGTTAGAGGATATATCTGAGAAAGTTGCTTATGTAATAATGGAAAATCAACACACTCCAGGTTTCGGTTCTCACAGAGCAAAAAGATTTTCTGCCTATGATTATTTTTTAGATTCTCCACAACTCGGTTTCATAAACTCTCTCAGAGAAAAGCATGGAGAATATACTCACACTCTCCCAATGGAGAGAATCATGGACTTAGCTAATAACCCCCATCAGCCTTTCCCTGAATATTTCTCACAAATACTTGTATGCTCATTATCAAGTCTTGACTCATTAATTATGGAAATTATTGAGATCGTCGAAAATGCAATGAAAGATGCTAAGAAGCTAGCTTAATTCTAGATGTAGCTTACTGACTGAAGCAACAGTATCTTAGGAAGGTTACTCTCAAGAATCTCCGATGGCACTGGTAGGGCTTCAACTATTTACAATTCACTCCCAGCACCCACTAGCTGGCCTACGTCACGTTGATTGGTACATGATGATGAAAGTTGTGTCCGCTTGTAGCACGCAACTGACATTGCTGACTGAGCTAAAGGTCTGCAGTGAGCGAGGAGCAGACGATAAATTGGAGACCTCTGTGCGGTTGCTTTATACCGATAACTTAAGTAAGGCAGTTTCTATCTCAGGGTTGGTTTTAAATAAAAAAATTTGTCAAACGAGCATTCGGGATAGACAATTCTCTTATCACACTGCTTAAGCTGGGGCTTAATGAATGAAAACCGATCTGTTTATTTCATACGCTTGGACTTCAGATGTCCATCGGGAATGGGTTCGACTAATTGCAAGCCATCTCGACCTTATTGGTTATACGGTTAAAATCGATGAATCTGTAAAGTATGGTTCAAGCTTATCTGGTTTCATGCGAGAGGTTATCGAAACCGATCATGTGCTGTTGATTGTCGACGATAACTATGTTGAACGAGCTAATAACAAACCGAATTCAGGGGTTGGTATCGAAAACAAATGGATAAGCGAAGCTTTTACGACAAAGCACTCGACTTGGTTGTCGGTTATCTTTGTTCGAAATCCTGAGCGAAAACTACCTAACTGGCTTGAGGGGCATAATCCTAAGGGCTTCGACTTTAATTCTAATCCTGATAGAAATGAATTTCCTGGTTCTATACAGATCGATGCTATTTGGCGTTGGCTTGTAGGACTGCCAGCAGATAAAAAGCATGCGACTCCATTATCGGTTTATCGTCAACGTATTGCACGGCTTGAACATATTGATATTCTTCGCGCCCCTTCGCATTATGCGAATCCAGCACTCAAGGGACGCGAGATTTTTCGCTTCAAAGACTATGCTCACTATACGGTTGGTAACAGTGAGTATCAGTTTAAAATAGTATTTAGTGCATGCTCAGACAATAGTGTTTACCTCTATATAGATGGTGGACTCAAAGCCGTCGGGCTGATTACAGCTGCAGATTTTGATCCACTGACTGTCAATTCTTTCTTAACTCCAGGCCGTTATGTTACTCCGGCTGTAGGGCAAAAGGCTGTCCTACTAAACACCAATGGGGTTCTCTGCGTTGTAACAATTGATAATGTGCAACGTGAGATTAATTCAGCAGAGTATGTTCATCCACATGTGGAGTTCTCATATGAAATACTTGAAAAGCACTAGTGCCACTTTATAAAAACATTCAACGACACTCATACTCCATTTTACCGACAACGTCCGCTCCTGGCACGCAACGGACATTGCTGACTGAGCTAAAGGTCTGCAGTGAGCGAAAAGCGGACAGGAACATTCTGGTTAATAGATATCAATGCTAACAAAAAAGCTCCCGATGGAGATTTTGAAACCGCTTCCACATAATGAAATAAAAGGATTTATTTCTGGTCATGCCCACACATTGACCACGTCGAAGTAAGTAGCTCCGCGAAGCGGAGCTACTTAAGATAATTTCTATGTAGTTCCATGCTATGATTTAATTTTCAAGTTACAAAATCTAAATCTACAAATGTCCATTTGGGTGTAAAATTACACAATCCTATCTATACTAATACGAAATTCTTCAAAAACTCTTCCAAAGACTCGCCTGGATTATCGTTTTCTGATGAAATCATGCCTATTCTCCACTGTTCCAATATTTCCTCTTGAATTGGGTTTGGTCGTGGTAAGAAAATATAAGACTTTGGCTGTGCTTCTTCTAACTTTTGCTCTTTCCAAAGCTTGGACAATTTATAAAATAGTAGTCTGATATTAATATCTGACAGACTATACCCAATAAAAAGAACTGATTTCCCGAGAACATCAGATCTAAACTTTATATCCAATGGAGTTTCAAACTCTAACCGTTGAAAGTAACTTGTTTCATCTAATACAATTGAACTATCGTCATCAAAGTCTCCATGAAACTTGATTATTTGCGTCTTATTATTATCTATTTTTGCAATATCAGAAACTGATGATATTTTTGTATACTCTTTACCATAGTTTGATAAGGCAGTTTCAATCCATCGGTCGTAATTTGTAGTATATATAATAGGGAAATTAGCTTTAGCTATGTACTCGTGAACTTTAGACTTATTGATATCTATATCGCTAGAGTGCCACATTCTATCCATCCAGCTTCTAAGAGGCCCTATCTTGCCTTTTTTCAACTTGTAATACTCAGCTAACTCTAGTGCACTACCGAATGTACGATATATATCTGGGTCATAACCTAACTCAGTTGCAATGTGATCAACCAATTGACTCCATGATGGCAAACCTAAGTTCATTGACACACCAGCACCAACAAAAAGGATAACATTTCCTTTTTTATAATCAGCAAGTAATTGCTCCATTATTTTCCTCCCTCTAATAGATATTCTTTAAATTTATCGAAAGCTTTTTTCCTCATAGATATTTCATTTTTCCTGTCCCCCATCTCAGCAAAAGTCTCACTTTCGCCATCAGGAATAAATATACAATCCCATTGAAAATCTCGAGGGCCTTTTGGCACAGGAGATATCGTACCTTGAGTTTCACCTTCGAAAATATAGATTTTCATCGAATCACAATAGCCGATTATTGTTTTAGCAACTAAACGAGGGTTTTCACTTGTTCCTAATAATTGTGAAAATTTATCAGCTTGAAGCTTATCCCAAAATATTTGCGTTAAGCCACCCGGGAAACCATTGAGGCTTTCTATATATAGTCCAGTATGTTCGACAAAGACCGGTCTCCCAACTAATTTAAATGCTTTTAATAATTTATCTTTAATTAACGCATGGACATTTTCTGTTTGAATTTCATCTATAGAGTGTTCAGATGCTAATACAACTACTCCTGTACCTGATAGAATTTCATTTATTTCTTTAATTTTATGTCTATTTCTGGTTATGAATCGAATGTTCATTTCACACCTTTAAGAAAGCTATATCGCTTTTGAGTTTCATACATATTATCCATGACTATAAAATTCTTGGTCTCTTGCATAAATACGACATAATCTTCGCTCAAGCTTGATCTGTGAATAGCTGGATTATCTGAGCAAATCACAAACGGAATATTATGGTTAATCATTTCGCCAACTGGATGAGGATCGACATTAGAGACTGCACCTGTCAAACGATTACTAATAGGACAAACCTCAATGCAAATGTCCAGTTCTCTAATCAAATCCATTATCTCCGGAGATCTTATAACAGCAGTACCATGTCCGATACGATCAGCTCCATAACTAATTATGGCATTCCTTATGTTATCAGCATTTCCAGTCTCACCCGCATGAATTGTTATGCCTAGTCCATATTTGTCTTTAGCACTTCTAAATAAACTTGCAGTCTCAGGTGGTGGTGTTATATCTTCATTACCAGCCAAGTCCAAACCAATCACCCCTGCTGGACATCCTAGATTTTTGTAAGCACCAAGAAGAGAACGAAGATGTTCGGGAGCATATTCACCACGCGTAATAGTTAGAATAAGCCCGGCTTGAATGTTGAATTTTTTAGAAAAAAAGTCAATATCATCTAAAACCCACTTCAATGCTTCGGAAACAGAAATGTTATTAAGGAGTGCTATGTATATAATGCTATTTCTTAATTCAACAAACTTAATATTCTCAGCAATTAGTTTTGAAAATGCACTCTCAATCATAATAGATAAATCAAAGCGACTCGCAGGAATGAGCCTTAAAAACTGCCATGGCTTTAAATAATCCACTAGTGATCTTGCTGGGTGTGTTACATTCAAGTCAGTATCTATATTAAAGTGTTCAGGCATTTCAATAATATTTTTTTCTAGGCCCCCCCTAATTACTTGAGTGCTTACCAATCCATTCAAATGAACATGTAATTCTCCTTTATCCATCATTCGAGCTTCGTAAAGATCCATTTTAATTACCTTATATATCCAAACTCTTAATTTTCTCTTTTTTACCATAGGAATAATCCAAAATAAAGACCTTGTTGACTAAACCCTCATGTACAAAATGCACACTTACTCAAAAGGATCTGGAGGCAATCTCGACCTCCATGATTTAGTTCCTAGGGATAAGCAGAAATCTAGCACTGGATTAAAATTTAAAAATAATAATCAATAGGTTATAATGGTTTTTTATTCGCATCCATGGGATCTGCTGCTGCCCGCATGATGTTGGATGCGACGGCGCTGGCACGACCTCACCCGGTGAAACGATGAAACGCGAAAGGGTTGTTCTTCGGGAAGGTGCAGTTGGACTTCAATCGATGCCGTTGCAAAAGAGGCTGGCGTCAGTAAGGCAACGGTAATGTACGATCATAAGTCAAAGCAAGATTTGCTCAGCGATCTCATCAGTCGCCTTATGTCAGTAGAGGAGAAACGTGTTCAGCAAGCGATAGCGGAAAGTAATAATACCCCACATCCCGCACTCTATGGGCGAATTATTTCAGCCAGTAATGCTCTCAGTCATACCGAGAGAGCAGTAGTGCTGGCGGTCAGCGCATCGTTAACTAACGATACGAATATCAGGGACACCATGCGTTCCTGCACAAACAAAGATTTGGATGAGATAAAAAGAGGACCAAAACCAGACGTTGCCGTCCTGGTATATTTGGCGTTATCTGGTATCTACTGCCAAGAATTTTTTGATTTTTACAAATGGTCTCCTGGCGAGCGAGATAAAATTATCGAAGGCATTCTCTGTTTGTATGAATCATACCCTGACAAGTCTGAATAAATAATGTCTCCGGGAATGACATTTCATGTGCGACTAATTCGCGATATTCCTATACGTAAAGGTCCGCTTTTGGCACAGAGCGGACGATATAACTGAGCTGAAGGTCCGCTGAGAGCGAGGAGCAGAAGTTATATTAAAAATTAATTAGCACGTTGATTTAATCACCATGAAGGATAATTAGGTTTCTTTCCTCTTAAAAGAGATACTTTGTCAATTATCTCAACAGAAGCAGTTCTATAACCCTCCTGCTGAAGTAGGTGAACTGCATAATCTCTTAATCCTTGCAAAGTGGAAAAGCCGTTACTTTCGATGAGTATTATAATTATCTTAATATACTTAAAGATTTGTTCAGAGGATTCGTTCGCGTTGACGTTAAGTTCGTAAAAATCTTTACCATCATGAACAAGCTTGTTTCTTACGTCAGTATATAACTCGTCGTAAACTTCTAGGTTTTTCTTAAATTTGATTAGTGAGTTATTACATGTAAGTGCTGCAATGTAGGTCCTTTGCTTCCATCCTTTCCAATCTGGGTCAATATTAGCAAGACCATCAAGTGCAAAGACCAGGTTTAGAAATTGTGATTCCGCGCCAATTGAATAAAAAGATTGCCTACATGCCCTAACTACGGAGCTAACTAATTTTGAAAGTTCATTTTCAACGATTCCATCGTAGATAGAAGATAAATATTGCAACCCAGGGTAATACAAGCTGTCAACCTGAGGGCCTAGCCAATTATTACTCACGGCAAGGGGTCTTGATATTCCACTTATCTTAATTGGTTTAAGATGAGTCATCTCACGAGGAATGATTTCTACATCATAAAATCCGTCAGAGCGTTGACCTGCAGGATTAGGGGTATATTCCATACTTGTAAATGAGCTGTGAGAAAATCTGACTAAATCAAGCGCATATTCAGCTATAGACAAACACATGTTTATAACATGGCTGTTATGATCAATGCTTGAATTAAGTTTTAATAAATCAATATATGGTAGGTCACAGTTAAACTGTATATACGAACCATCTTGCTCTGATAATCGCTTATGTGACTCTTCATCAAATTGTCTTCCGCAATAAAAAATATACTTTCCGATCTCAATGGTTTCCTGAATGAAAATCTTCTCAATCGGCACAATAACTATGCACTCCATATTTTTGTTTTTACCCTCTAATTCAGCTAATTCTAGGTTAGAGCTTCTTGATTTAGCTAACTCTATTTCTACCCACTCAAAGCATATTGAGAAGTCTTCTAGAATTTCGATACTGCTTTTTTGATAACTATCCTTGGTGTATTTAAATGTAATGCCATCTCCTTCAGGATAGGCACTGGCCCAATATCCCATATCTCTTAACTTTTTTAGAGATGTTGAGATATCGTCGACTTTATTAATAAAATCCTCTTTTCGCCATAAAACATTGCCAGTGCAGTTTTCGTACGGTGGTATTAAACGAGCTTTCATATAACTTCCTTATTATCCAAGAGGATGTGACTGAAATTTTTATCAGACTTATCTACAATAATATAAATTGACATGAAAAATCTACTCAACAATTAACCGTTATGATTTGCTTGCGACGACTAAAACATGCCGATGGGTCGCATCCGCTTTTGGCACGAAGCGGACTGCACTGAAGCACTACTATGAGTGATGGGTGGACAATGCAACTAACAATGCAGTGAATTTTTGAATGATATCGAAAGTCCACAGGAAAGCTGGAATTGAAGTTGCTCGAGGTATTAATTGCCGGTCTGAACAACATCATCATATCTAATTTTAGCAGGAGATAAACATGGTGTTTGTATTTTTTGAAGTAATGGACGCACTTCCAACTAAATGGCCATGTGAATCAAAAAGAGTTTAGACGCACAATCATATTTATTTATATTCATTCGCGAGCATTGTTATTTTTTCTGCCGATAGATAAGGTAACTTAACTCCGATATATTTCATAATTTGGCGATTGCGTTTGGCACTGCCTACCTGTTTTTTCAATAGGTTAAATTGGTCATCGTTGTCTAATACTTCACTATATACTTGGTTGCTTAAACCAGAAATAGAGGAAATATAATGCTCATCTATTTTTCTGCAACACTTTATTAAAAAGGTAATCAGTGTCGTTGCTTCTTTTAGTGTAACTTTGTCCGCATCATAGTCCTCTAATGTTTTCATTACATCAAAATGATAAAAATTATCATATAAAAAAGAAATCTTAGTCTCCAAGAATCTCTTGTCAGAAGAGGATAATCCAGCATTTGAAGTGCTGGCATGGACTATTTGATTGCGCCAATGACACATAAGCTCAACTAGCAAATACCATTCCTTTTCTATTCCAGGTATAGATTTGCAAAACTCAGAAAATCTTCTCGCTTTTGAGTCATTGGTAGAAAGTTTTTTTTTGAAATCCAAATCAAAATTGAGTTTCTTCCAAAGCTCATCATCACTAATGTTGCTCATATATTCAAATAGAGCTTCAACTGCAAACACCAAAGAAGAACGAACTGCAAATCTACGCGCAGCAATGCAGGATTTTTCTAAATTTTTAGCTTCCCATTTGATATTTAACTCAGGATTTGGAACTGAATTGGCAGGCAGATTTGAGAGAGCAACAGCTATAGTATTAAGATTATGTACGCTATATCCAATTTCATTTAAAAAAAATTTAAGGTATTTAGTCTCAGTCATCTGCTTAAACCTTGGTGGCATTGTCAGGATTTGAACCCGCATTTCTAGATTTCAAAAAATTTTTAGTTTCCAGTGTCTTATCCAATTAGACGATGATGCCAGTACGTAGAACAGTATACTTTGCGCAATACTTTCGTCAATGATTATGGTCAGCAACGTCCGCTCTTGGCACAGAGCTGCTGTTGCAGCCCTGACAACCTTAGACCTCTATCGATTCAGAAAGCTCTAACGCATCATCGACTTCAATGCCCAGATAACGGACTGTGCTTTCCAGTTTCTTATGACCCAACAGAAGTTGAATCACCCGAAGATTCCTGGTTTTCTGTTTCCACCTGGCAGTACAGCCAGGCGATGAGGAAAGCAAGTGTGACCGCCTCAGATCCTGCAGAAGACGGTTCATGAATCCCGCTCAGTCCTAGTATGTGTGAAAAGCCCCTTTCAGCAAGGAAGGGGGGCAGTTCAGAAAGACGGGGATATAAGGGGTTCCGCTAACGGCCCGCATTCCCCCTCTCTTCAGAAGAAGCCAGGCAGGTGGTAAGCCTTTGCTTTATTTGACCTTTCTTATCGCCTTCGGCTGTTTTACAGACTTTTTGGGTGCCTGTGTCTTCAGCTTTTCAATATACGCGTTCACATTCCGGGCTCGCCGTACTGCTCTCGTCCCCACTGCAACGCAGTATTAATCAACCTCTCCAGCAGTTGTTGCGCCTGCTGCCCTTTCTCCGGTAGATAAGCAAAGCTCTCCTCATCCATATAGCAGCACTGGGCCATTTCTAGCTGAACAGCATGAATATGGTTGGCGGGATCGCCATAGTGACGGGTGATATATCCGCCTTTAAAGCGGCCATTGAGTATCCGGCTATACTGCGGGAACGCATTGCAGCTTGCCAGCAGCGCCTGGCTGAGCTGCGTCGAACAGCTGGCGCCGTCCGCCGTACCAAAGTTCAGATCCGGCAGGCGCCCTTCAAACAAGCGCGGCACCACGGATTTGATCGAGTGCGCATCCCACAACAGCGCATAGCCAAATTTCTCACGCAGGCGTGCCAGTTCAGCGGCAAGCGCCTGGTGATAAGGCTGCCAGACCTGTTTTAGGATCGCGTCCTTCGCCGCCGCGTCAGGCGCACCGCCCGGCACGAACAGGGCTTCGCCGTCAAAAAAGATATCGGTAAACAGCCCGGTTGTCGCCGTGCTGTAAAGCGGTTTATCATCCGCCGGGCGATTGATATCCACCACATAGCGGGAATAGCGGGCGCATAACGTGCTGGCCCCCATGTCCGCGATGGTCTGATAGAGCAAGGGAATATGCCAGTCGGTATCTTCCAGACGCTTCGCCCTCGGCGTGAGCCCCTGGGCGACTTCGGGGGTTAATAACGTTCCCGGGTGGGGCATACTGACCAGAAGCGGCAGGTTCCCCTGCTGCAAATCAAACGCCTTAATCACAATAAACCTCCTTACCTTGATAAATCACCTGTTTCGAAAGGGAGCCTCCCAGCCAGTAGCTTAGCTCCGCCGGATGAGCGATATCCCACGCCACGAAGCTGGCCTCTTTTCCGGCTTCCAGAGAACCGCAAACTGTATCCAGCCCCAGCGCCTTCGCGCCGTTAAGCGTCACGCCAGCCAACGCCTCTTCCGGCGTCATGCGGAATAGCGTACAGGCCATATTCATCATCAGACGCAGGGACAACACCGGCGAGGTGCCGGGATTTAAATCGCTGGCGAGGGCAATCGGCACCCGGTACTGACGCAGCAGATCCAGCGGCGGTAGCAGTTTCTCACGCAGGAAGTAATAGGCGCCCGGCAGCAGCACCGCCACCGTCCCATGGCGTGCCATTGCGGCGATATCTTCCTCGCACAAATATTCCAGATGATCCGCCGATAGCGCATGGTAGCGAGCGGCCAACGCCGCCCCATGCTGTAGCGTTAGCTGTTCAGCATGGAGCTTCACTGGCAGCCCCAGTTCCCGGGCCTTCTGGAAGACCCGCTCCACTTGCGAGAGCGAAAATGCCAGGTGTTCGCAGAACGCATCCACCGCATCCACCAGCCCTTCCTGATGCAGTTCCGGCAGCAGTCGTTCGCAAATATAGTCAATCCAGGCATCCGCCCGCTCCTGATACTCGACGGGCACCGCATGGGCCGCCAGGCAGGTACTGCGCACGGTCAGCGGCAATATGTCGCCTAAACGGCGGATCGCCCGCAGCATTTTACGTTCGTTAGCCAGATCCAGGCCGTAGCCGGATTTGATCTCCAGCGCCGTTACGCCGTCCCGGCACAGCTCCCGGATACGCTGCCGCGCGCTCTCCAGCAACTGGCTTTCGCTGGCCTGTCGCGTGGCGTTGACTGTACTGGCGATCCCGCCGCCGCCAGCCGCGATCTCCGCATAGCTCGCCCCGTTGAGACGCATTTCAAACTCCCGAGCCCGGTCGCCGCCAAACACCGCGTGGCTATGACAATCCACCAGTCCCGGCGTGACCACCCTGCCCTGCAAATCCACCCGCTGCGCAACGGGTAAGTCCGGCAATTCTGCCCGGTTCCCGACCCATAACAGCACTGCGCCGTCGGTCAGCATCGCGCCATCGTCAAGCAACTGATAATGCCCTGCGGCCATGGTGGCGATCCGGCAGTGGTGCCAAAGGGTATACATGACGCTCTCCTTTAACGACTGATGGCGGCGCCAGCCGCCGCTGCGGACTGCGCTTTGCGCAGGACATAGTAGAGCCCCGCCGGTAGCGCCAGCCCAATGAGCCAGGAGATGTCGATACCGCCCAGCATCTTCACGAATGGGCCGGAATAGAATCCACTATCAATAAACGGCGTCTGTACCGCCACTCCAACGAGATAAACCCCGAGCCCCGTCACATTCCACGCCCGATATTTCCCGTTCGGATCGTTCAGCGCCTCCATGTCTATCGCCTGATGGTTGAAGAAATAGTAATCCACCAGGTTAATCGCGCTCCACGGTGTAAAGAAAGTCAACAGGAACAACAGGAAGGATTTAAAAGCCGACAGGAAAGAGTGTTGCCCGATAATCGCGATAGCGGTCGCCAGGGTAATAATCATCGCCAGCACCAGCAGACGTACCGACTGGCTTACGCGCACTCGCTGCTTCCCGCAGCTGTACACCGTCGCCAGGCACATCAGGCTGCCGTAGGCATTCAGGGTATTGATCGTCAGTTTACCAAACGCGATGCTCAGATATAACAGCGTGGCAATCGCGCCGGTGCCGCCCAGGCCGACGATATAGTCCACCTCATGACCGACCAGTTTTCCCTGCGAGAGAGCGGCAGCCAGCACCCCGACGGTCATGGCGATTTGCGCGCCAATCACCGAACCGCTCCCGACGGCGAAAAAGACCTTCCCGGGAGAGGTGCTGCGCGGCAGATAGCGGGAATAATCGGCAACATAGGGGCCAAAAGTGATCTGCCAGGAAGCCGCAAGGCCGGTGGCGGTTAAAAACGTACTCCAGCTAAAGGGTCGGATACTCAGCAGGTCGCCAATAGCCGGAAAGGAACTGATTTTCCACAGCAGGTAGATAAACGCGATAATCCCCACCAGGCTCGCCAGCTTACCCAACAGGTGGATCAATCGATAGCCGACATAGGCGATAACCAGCGTGGCGGCAGCAAAAAGCAGAATGCCGCTGGTTTCCGTAGTATGGAAAACCGCTGAGATCGCCTGGCCGGACAGCACCGCCCCGGTGGCGATAAAGCCAAGGTACATCAGGCAGACCAGCAGAATCGGCAGGCAGGCGCCGTAGACGCCGAACTGTACCCGGCTGCTGATCATCTGTGGTATCCCCAGCTGCGGCCCTTGCGCGGCATGCAATGCCATCACAATCCCGCCGGCAATCTGCCCCAGCATAAGACCGGCCAGCGACCAGAAAACATCCCCGCCGAATACAATAGTTAATGCGCCAGTGACCATGGCGGTAATTTGCAGGTTAGCCCCCAGCCACAGGGTGAACTGGCTAAAAATGCTACCGTGGCGTTCACCGTCAGGGATGGGTTCAATAGAACGTGTTTCGATGTATGTTGTGTTGTTATTCTTCATGGCAGCACTCCGGTGAGGCGAAGGGGATACATTGTCCCCTTCGCCGGAGAAATTAGTCCGCAATCATTGGCAAGTTGAGTCCTTGCTCTCTGGCGCATTCAATCGCGATGTCATAACCCGCATCCGCATGGCGCATCACACCGGTGGCCGGGTCGTTGCTCAGCACCCGGGCGATGCGCTCCGCCGCTTCATCGCTGCCGTCGCATACAATGACGACGCCGGAGTGCTGGGAGAAGCCCATCCCTACGCCGCCGCCATGGTGCAGGGAAACCCAGGTCGCGCCACTGGCGGTATTCAGCAGCGCGTTCAGCAACGGCCAGTCGGAGACCGCGTCGGAGCCGTCCTGCATCGCTTCCGTTTCGCGGTTAGGGCTGGCAACGGAGCCGGAGTCAAGATGATCGCGGCCGATCACGATCGGTGCCGACAGCTCGCCGCTGCGGACCATTTCGTTAAACGCCAGGCCCAGCCGGGCGCGCTGTCCCAGGCCGACCCAGCAGATCCGGGCCGGCAGCCCCTGGAAGCTGATGCGCTCTCTGGCCATATCCAGCCAGTGGTGGAGGTGTTCGTCATCGGGTATCAGCGCTTTAACTTTCGCGTCGGTGCGGTAGATATCCTGCGGATCGCCGGAAAGCGCCGCCCAGCGGAATGGGCCAATCCCCCGGCAGAACAGCGGACGAATATAGGCGGGAACAAAGCCTGGGAAGTCAAAAGCGTTTTCCACCCCCATCTCTTTCGCCATCTGGCGGATGTTGTTGCCGTAATCGAAGGTGGGAATGCCCTGCTGCCTGAAGGCGAGCATGGCTTTAACGTGTTCGGCCATTGAGGCTTTCGCCGCGTGGATCGTCTCCACCGGGTGGGACTGCGCGCGAGCGCGGTAGTCTTCCCAGCTCATGCCCAGCGGCAGATAACCGTTGAGGGGATCGTGTGCGCTGGTCTGGTCGGTCACCATATCCGGGCGCACGCCGCGTCTTACCAGCTCCGGTAAAATTTCCGCCGCGTTGCCATGCAGCGCGATGGATACCGCTTCTCCTTTTGCGGTATAGCGGGCGATGCGGGCCAGGGCGTCATCCAGATCGCTGGCCTGCTCATCGACATAGCGGGTACGCAGACGGAAGTCGATACGCGACTGCTGGCATTCAATATTCAGCGAACAGGCTCCCGCCAGGGTTGCGGCCAGCGGCTGAGCGCCGCCCATGCCCCCCAGACCCGCAGTCAGCACCCAGCGTCCGCGCAGGCTACCGTTATAGTGCTGGCGCCCGGCTTCCACAAACGTTTCGTAAGTGCCCTGAACAATGCCCTGGCTGCCGATGTAGATCCATGAGCCGGCCGTCATTTGCCCGTACATCGCCAGACCTTGTGCATCAAGCTCGTTGAAGTGCTCCCAGTTTGCCCAGTGCGGTACGAGGTTGGAGTTGGCGATCAGCACCCGCGGGGCGTTGTCGTGGGTTTTGAAAACCCCCACCGGTTTACCGGACTGGATCAACAGCGTTTCATCATCATTGAGCTGCTTCAGGGTCTCAACGATCTTGTCGTAGCATTCCCAGTTGCGGGCCGCCCGGCCAATACCGCCGTACACCACCAGCTCTTTTGGATTTTCGGCGACATCAGGATCCAGGTTGTTCATCAGCATGCGCAGCGGCGCCTCTGTGAACCAACTTTTTGCGTTCAGCTTAGTGCCTCGCGGGGCTCTGATTTCAACATCGCGAAAACGGGTTGCTTGTTTACTCATGCGCTTTACCTTCTTATCCGTTACCTGCCATATGTTAATTAATTGTTAGTTTTGTTATTTGCATTTTAATTGTATATACATGATAAGCATATTGGATGCCAGGTTAGAAATTAATTTATAAAACCAATAAAATTCAACAAATTAACATAAAAACAGAAGGACATGCTGCGCTATACACTCGTGAACACACCGTGATGATGGGCCATTTTGGTGCAAAAATACAGCTCTCTGCCTTATTTTTGTGCACTAAAACATCACAAAAAGATAACACTAGTGCATTTTCTATCTCGTCATAACTTCTTATCTCGCCATAGACGGCAGTACCAGATAACGCAAACACACTATAAGCGATTGTTTCAAAATAACTAAATAACCATCTTATTGCGTATCCCTCTGGCAGTGGCACAAGTTTTGCTAGTTGTACATACAAGATTATACATAGCAGCATTTTGTCGCGTGACTCCCCTGCATTCGGGAACACCACACACAACAATCAGAGGCGTGAAGATGATTACCTTCCAGAATGTGACTAAGCACTACGACAACTGTTCGGTCGTAGTAGATGGCCTTAGCCTGGTAGCGCCGGGTGGCAAAATTACGGTATTTGTCGGCCCTTCGGGCTGTGGAAAAACCACCTCATTGCGGATGATTAACCGGTTAGTGGAACCGTCATCGGGCCGAATCCTGCTTAACGGCGAAGCCACCGAGCAAATGGATATCGTGCAACTGCGCCGCCGTATTGGCTATGTCATTCAAAATGCAGGTTTATTCCCTCACAAAAACATTATCGACAACATTGCCACCACCGCGATTCTCAACGGCGCCGCCAAAAGTAAAGCCAGAGCCAGAGCCGGGGAATTACTGGAAGTCGTCGGTCTGGATCCGCAAATCGCCAAACGCTTCCCCTGGCAGCTTTCCGGAGGCCAGCAGCAGCGCGTGGGCGTTGCCCGCGCCCTGGCGGCAGACCCGGAGTTTATGTTGATGGACGAACCGTTCAGCGCGGTCGACCCGGTGGTCCGCGAACAGCTGCAGGAAGAGTTTTTGCGTATTCAGAAAGAGGTGAGCAAAACCATCATTATGGTCACTCACGATATTGATGAAGCCATGAAGCTCGGCGACCTGGTCGCGGTACTTAAACCTGGCGGCAAGCTGGCGCAGATGGCCTCCCCAGGAAAACTGCTCAATACGCCGCAAAACGCCTTTGTAGCGGACTTTATCGGCAAAGACAGAGGCTATCGCAAACTGAGTTTCCACGCCGCCAACACAGAAACCGGGTTACGCAACGAGCCCTATGCCGAGCTGGATTGTTCCTTTGAGCAGGCCAGAGAGATGGCCATCGACCGCTGGCTGCTGGTTACCCAAAACGGCAAAGCGTTTGGCTGGTTCGACACCCATCAGCCGGCAACAGCAATTACCCACGACAACATCAATCTGGGGGCGACGTTCCACCAGCAGGGGAGCCCGTTACGCCATTTGCTGGACGCTGCGCTGAGCTCGCCCAACCACCGGGCCGTGATCGTCGATGAACGGCAAATCCCGCAGGGGACCATCCACCTCGATCAAGTACTCGACATGTGTAAATCCACGCGCCAGGAGGGAGCATGAGATTCGATTGGCTATGGGCGCAGAGCGATAAAATCTTCAACCTGTTTCTCTGGCACAGCTATCTCGCAATTGTGCCGGTAGTGATAGGGTTAATTCTGGCGATCCCCGTCGGCTGGGGCATTCACCACCTGCCATCGGTCAAGTCGGCGATCGTTAACCTGTTTGGCCTACTCTATACCATTCCGTCACTGGCGCTGTTTGTGCTGCTGCCCCCGCTGCTCCACACGCAGATTCTGGACCCCATTAATGTTGTGGTCGCACTGACCATCTACAGCTTTGCGCTACTGGTTCGCACCGTCTGCGACGGGCTGGACTCCGTATCGGCCGATACCCGTCAGTCCGCGGCAGCGCTCGGGTATAAACCCGCTCAGCAGTTTTTCCAGATCGACCTGCCGCTGGCCGTGCCGGTGATTGGTTCCGGCCTGCGCGTTGCCGTGGTGTCTAACGTCAGTATCGTTTCCGTCGCGGCATTAATCGGCGCACCGCAGCTCGGCTCGCTGTTTACCCTGGGCTTCCAGCTGCAATTTCTGACGCCCATCATCGCCGGGATCGCGCTCAGCATCATTCTGGCGCTGCTGCTGGATATGCTGGTGGTTTACGCCACTCGTCAACTCAGCCGCTGGCAACCTCAGAGAGGATAATTATGCTTACCTGGTTTATGGATCCCATCCACTGGTTTGGTGAGGGCGGCATTTTCCCCCTTCTGGCGCAGCACATCAGCTATAGCGCTGTCGCTCTGGCGATCGCCTTTATCATCGCGTTTCCCGTCGGCTGCTACACCGGCCATACCGGTAAAGGGGAAGGCCTGCTCATCGGTACCACCAACGCCCTGCGCTCCCTGCCCTCATTTGGGCTGATTATTCTGCTGGTGATTTTACTTTCCGGCGAGTTTGAGTCCGATATGGCCTTTATTCTGCCCTGTATTCTGGTGCTGGTGGCGCTGGCGCTCCCGCCGATTGCGCTGGGTGTGCATGCGGGTATTCGCGCGCTCGATCCCTATGTCCTTGATGCCGCTCGCGGCATGGGGATGACGCGGCTGCAGATCCTGCTACAGGTGGAGTTGCCCTGCGCGCTTCCGCTGATCCTCTCCGGCGTGCGCAGCGCCACGTTGCAGATTATTTCCACCGCCACCATCGCAGCCTATGTCTCGCTGGGGGGATTCGGACGTCTGATTATTGACGGACGCGCGGCGAACGATTTCAGCCAGATGATCGCCGGCGCCATGCTGGTGGCGCTACTGGCTTTACTGATCGACTGCTTGTTCTCTTTCTCGCAAAAAATAGTCGTTTCACCCGGTATTACCCGGCGCATTAAAAACCCATAACCTCATTCCACTGCTCAAAAGGATACCTCAATGAATATGAAAAAACGTATTTTGACGCTGTGTTCAGCGCTGCTGCTGTCGGCGACCTCATCGGCCTGGGCCGCGCCGAAAGTCATTGTCGGTTCTGCAGACTTCCCGGAAAGCCAACTGCTGGGCACCATTTATGCGGGTGCGTTAGAAGCGCAAAACATCCCGGTGGAGAAAAAGCTGAACATCGGCAGCCGCGAAGTGTATATCCCGGCGCTGCTGGACGGCTCCATCACGCTGATCCCGGAATACAGCGGCGCGCTGTTGAGCTATCTGGATGCGAAAAATGCGGCACACGGTAGTGAGGACGTCGCCAGAGAGCTGGCCGCTAAGCTGCCGGAGAAAGTTAAAATGCTGCAGATCTCCCAGGCTCAGGATATCGACGTTCTGGCCGTGACGCAGAAAACCGCCGATAAATATAAACTGAAAACCATCGCCGATTTACAGCCTGTTGCCAGCCAGCTGGTGCTGGGCGGCCCGGCGGAATGGAAAACCCGCCATGAGGGGCTCTCCGGCCTGCGCGACGTGTACGGGCTGAACTTTAAGAGTTTTAAAGTGCTGGATGTCGGCGGGCCGCTGACGCTCAGCGCCATGAAAAATAACCAGGTCCAGGTCGCCGATCTGCTTTCAACCTCGCCAGCAATCAAAAAAGATCGCCTTGTCGTGCTGGAAGACACAAAACATCTGTTCGCGGCGCAAAATATTGTGCCAATCGTCGCCAGTGAAGCGCTGAATGACGCCGTGACCACCACGCTGAATAAAGTATCTGCTCAGCTAACGACTGAAGATCTGATCGACATGAACGAGAAAATTGCCGAATTTGTCAGCATCGACGATATCGCGCATCAGTGGCTGGTAAAACATGGATTTAGCCAATAAGGTCGCAGACATGACAACTCCTCTGAACGGCAGCATTACCCTCGGGCAGGCACCGGGTACTGTGGATGAGATAGTGCGGATTGCCGACGGCGCGCCGATCGCGCTGGAGAAGGCCGCGCTGGATAATATGGCGCGGGTCAGCAGCCGTATTCAGCGCCCCATTGAACAAGGCCAGGTAATCTACGGGCTG